>Ga0208299_1000120_pt1 | contig 75406 bp, 63 predicted proteins | sample 15_taG_FD_184089 | JGI IMG/M metagenome (GOLD analysis project Ga0208299, IMG submission 184089) | Marine viral communities from the Subarctic Pacific Ocean - 15_ETSP_OMZ_AT15312 metaG (SPAdes) (version 2) | ecosystem: Environmental > Aquatic > Marine > Oceanic | place: Pacific Ocean | collected... | reverse complement strand
GGTATTTGAGCAACTCCATCCTTTATCAACTTAGGATCAGTTGTTGCGATGATTTTTCTACCAAGCTGATTATTCCCTGCCCTTTCTACTTTATCATTCCATACCACAGGGTCACCCTCTTTTATCTTTTCAGAAGTTGTGAAGTAGAGGTGTTGGTTTTGCCACTGTACAGAATCAAAGGGGTGATCATGATTAAGAGCTAAAATCCCATCAATTTTACCTTTTGCTATGAAGCTTGGTTTATCTGTAGGCAGCATATGTACCTTTACTCTCTTTCTATTCGCTCCCATTTGTTTAGCTTTAGATTGTTTATAAAAGTGGAGACGGAGGGCATCGAACCCTCGTCCAACAATACTGTCAATATAATAATTATACATGCTTACTTTTAGGCTGACCTAACGGTCGGCTCCACCACCTGCTTTATTCAAAACAGGAAATCAATGCGATGTTCAACTAAGCCTTGTTTATCTCACCCATCCATACTACGACCTATCCTTGATTGTTACCCGTAGTATGTGTTCCCGTTGTAAGCATTATATAGTTACTTACTATTTGTGAATGCAGGAATAGCTTAGTCTGACTTCCTCTTAATGCCAGATACTCAATTGAACAATAAGTCCCCCACCACAAGTGATGAGGGTAGCATTTTTACGCTGCCAAACGTACTTCCTGCACAACGTTCTGAACGTTGTCAAAAAGATTTACAACTTTTGTTTCGCCAGTTAAGCGTTTTGATACCGTATTTCATACGTGTTTAGTGATATCATCTCACGTGCATGTTACTATACTTAGGTGTTGCTGTCAAAAACCAGTCGCCCCCATATATTAGATACAAAAGTAGTTATTTGATCCTCTTTCTCCTCTTTAATTCGATCAAAGAACGATTACCATAGTTCTCAAGTGTCACATAATTGTAACAGTTACCTTCTTCACCGAAGAGCTGCACCCTTTCAGGATTACACTTACCTACGTCACGTGTTACGATCTCATTCTGCTGTTCCACTTGCATTACAAGCACTTTCTGACCCGTTACAGGGCTCGTTGTCATACCTACCTTCATAATATTCTGATGTTTTTACAATGTTTAAACTTCTTTTGACAAAACTTACACTGAGCTTCGGTTGATTCTTCCATCGCACTCTTGAGAGTAAACACATGGTATTGTTGGGATTCATTATCAAGACATCCTTCGTCATTGTGTTTATCTGAGAATATGAGACGGAGTAATAACCATAGCACCAGAACTACTGATACTATGGTTAACATTACCTCCCAACTCATTATGCTTCTCCTTGTGGACCACCCATTGATCCCATCATAGGAGGAGCTCCTTGCATTTCTTTCATCATCGTCTTCATCTCTGCAGCATTACGTGACTCCTGGATCATTTCTTCCATGATACGTCCCATAAGATATGCAGCAAGGATACCCTTCTCTGCATCACTTTGAGCTGCTATGACCTGTTTCAATGCAGGACCTACGATATTGTTCCTGAACAATGCAGCATGTACCTTCTTGACCATTTCTCCGAATTCTGCTTCGGTCATTTTGAATACGTCATGCAACTGTTGGCACTCTTCATCGACATTAAGATCAAGCGCTGTACTGTTGATAGGTGTAAGATCTATATTCTCTGCAAGATCCTTCTTGGTCACTGATACACCCTCTATCAGGGTTATCCTTTTCTCATCATCTATGAGAGGTTTCTTCTTCTTCTCTTTCTTTTTCGCCATGGTTAAAAATTTACTACGGTTACCAGTTCATATGTCCACACATCCTTCCTCTTTGCACCATCTGTGTCAGTATACTCTAATACATCTATTGATGGTACAGTATCTTTATAGAATCCATACACTGAGGTTCTCACACGTGGTGATAGCTCATTCACATAATGTTCGATGACCAACGTGTCACCTATGAACACAAGACCCCTCACTACACCATGTTTAATGTATGAGAGTTCACCATCGTCCACTGCTTCTATTGTCATGTAACTACTACCACATGATGTCATCATCGCAACGACAATCAGACCTAATATTGTTTTCATCATTTCTATATTTGATAAAGAGCCTACTATGTTCAGGATGTTCAGCTTCGTCCTGTTGGTTATTCATTATTGTTCTTATAGTGATAGATATCACTATGGTACATGAGAACATTATCAGAGTTGCTACCAACATAGCACTCCTGTTCACATGTATCCCTGGATAAAAATACTCAGGAAATATTGCCGTGAGTACGAATACTGCTCCCAAGATAGGAAGACAGTATGTATAAATGATATGTAATACTACCTTCATGGGAATGAGATGAGTCCATGATAAACAAGTACATATATGGACGCTATTGTCCAATATACTGTCCACCAATTATATGTCAGTGTAATAGCAACAGCCATCCAAGCGGGAAACCCTCTCTTAAGCTCTATCACCTTATGTTTCAATGCATCTGAAGGACTATGAGGTCCTCTGGACACTATCCACACTACAAACATCACCCATAGAGGTCGTATTACAACGATTAACCATGCTAAGATGGCAAGAATATCATATATTGTCATGATCTTTAGATTGATTGATACTATTTAAAATCCGCATGGTCACCGCACAGACACCCCTGTCTGTACGATAACACATACGGTATTCACCAACTAACACTCAAGGCTTTGGATCACCGAGATCAATTATTTTGACAATACCCTTACCGTCAGCCTGAAACTTTCTCAACTGTGTCTTAAGAGCAGCTGTCAAAGGCAGACCCTCAAATGGATCAACCTCTTTAGGCTTCACTACTCTCACTTTACCTACCTTCTTCTTAGGCTTTTCAACCGCTTCAGTAAGGTCACATGCAGGGAATGTGCGTGATATCATCCCTGCCAACTCAGGCTCAAGAGGATCATCCATTAGGATGACATTATTTGACGCCTCATCTACTTTCCCTTCAAGACATTCAGCCAGGAAGACAGTAAGATCTGTTCCTATCACTCTTGCCACACTTGCGTTCATGAGACCTTTCTTATCTCCCGCAATCTGTGAAAAATTTACCTTTATTTTGTATTGAGTTTTCATGCTTGTTATTATTAAGTTTGTAATGTTTCGTTTGTCCTTATCACCAATTACATCATGGTCATACTTCTTGTGATATTCTAAGAATGTACACCTGCTATACCTTTTACAGAAATTGCTTCAACAGTTTACTGCGCGATGTATAACGCAGCTTCCCAAGTGCTCTCAGTTTGATCTGACGAACACGCTCTTTCGTAAGATTGAAAGCGTCACTCACTTCATCCAAGGAACATCCATGAGATCTTCCTATACCGAAGAACATCACTAATATGTCCCTTTCACGCTCATCAAGCTTACTGAGTACACGCTCTATCTCTTTGTTCAATGACTCATTCATCAATGCTTCATCAGCACGAGGTGAATCATGATTCTCAATGACATCTAAGAGACCATTATCCTCTCCTTGTATAAAAGGAGCATCCAATGATACCTGATGTCCTGAGACACGTAATGCATCTGCTACCTTATCCTCAGACATATTCATTGCATCTGCGATCTCTTGTATAGAAGGCTCTCGTTCTAATTCCTGTCCTAATTTAGAGATCATCTTATAGATCTTATTCAACAAACCGATCTGATTCAACGGTAGACGCACTACCCTTGCATGTTCTGCCAATGCCTGTAATATGGATTGACGTATCCACCATACAGCATACGAAATGAACTTGAAACCTCTCGTTTCATCAAATCGCATCCCTGCTTTCATCATCCCCACATTTCCCTCACTGATAAGGTCAGGAAGACTCAATCCCTGATTCTGATACTGCTTGGCAACTGATATCACAAAACGAAGGTTTGCTTTGGTCAGCTTCTCTAAAGCTGCTTGATCACCTTGTTTGATCCTACGTGCCAATGCTATCTCTTGTTCAGCATTGATCATCTCCTCTTTACTGACCTCTTGTAAATACTTATCAAATGATGCGTTCTCACGATTAGTGATCGATCTAACTATTTTAAGCTGTCTCATTCTCTTCCTTTTTAGTCATACCTGTTCTTCTCTGGGAAGAATGTCAAGTAATATTCATACTCATCTTCATAAGCTCGATCAGCATCGTAACCGAGCTCTCTATCTCTACCACTCTCTGCATGCTTAATAGCAATGAGCTCTCCATAACTATCATACCAATCATCAAAAGACAACGGTGTCTCCATCAAATTGACATATTTCCTGACAATAATGTACAGGAACAGACATATGATGGTCAACATACCTGCTAAGATGCGTAACATGCTCTCATTAACATCAATATCTCCGTACACATACTCTGGGAACAGAGCTACTGCTATCAATATCACATTCAGTATAGGCAAAAGCCATAGATATATTACTTTGATCAGTCTCATCTTATTCGGATCTCGTGAGTAAATGTGTAAAAACGTTGATATTCTGTATGTATGATGGACGTAAACGCATGTCCTTTACTATACACCATCTTACCATTACATGCAACAAACTCTGATGAGCTTATTGATACTGTTTCAGTGACCTCATAAAGGTTTGTAGTATACAACCACAGCTCTTCATTGGTAACATCAGTAACAGGTAATGCAGTAATAATGATATCAAGCACAAATGGCTCAATATTCTCACCAAATGAAGCACTATGCTGTGCATCAATGGTAAGTAGTATGTGATCTATACTGAATGCTGACTGTCTTTCAACAGTAACATCAATGTCCTTCACAATATTCTTTGTACATCCTATGGATAATACACTGAGTAATACTATTATATATCTCATGTTATTTCTGCTGTGCCCGCAAAGGCTTTTTGTAACTCACTTGTTTCATTATTCAATGCAATAAGCATATTTGCAGCATCCTCAGATATTACATACTCCAAGGTCACTTGAAGAGGTGTTACCTTAGCTACTACAGAATACTCTTTATCCTTCAATAGAGCTTTGGTCACATTATTATAAGGTACCTTAGTAGGCTCTTTTGCAGTTAATACTCTTGCTGACGCTGTTATTTCATCAGCGTACATGGTAACACGTAATACTAATTGGGTTGTTGATGTATCAGGCATAACGATCTTGTTTTAATTGGTTAATAAAAAGGTTGAAAGGTTGAGCACTTGGCCTTTCATGTCATCATCTGACCGTCTTTCGACAATCCATGCACACTGCATCTTACGACACAATAGACGACATGACCACGGGATAGTGTCCCGCACACATTACCACAGAGCATATAGTTTCCCGTTCTTACCGCATGCCTTACGAGCTAAAGAGACTGTCGTCTCACTACAGATAGTACTTGTTCCACTCATCATCAGCCTTGAGAGCTTCAGATGTCTGCATATTACAGCAGAATAAGGTCATTGTAACCCTATGGTCTTCTCAGTGTCTTTTCGCTTAATAAGCAAGGCATGAAGCCCTTTCTTTTTAATGCGGTTCCGAGGTTATAAGTGAAGTCCTGAGAAGGATGACACCATGCTCTCTTTTGAAGAGTTTAGACGTCACTTCACTCTATAATATGCCTGCCAAGGCTATCATTGCATGAGATGCTTAAACACACGTGATTTCTCACAACGCTTCAGCACAGTCTCTACTGACATTGGCTTGTAGACGGCGATCTATACTACCAATGTCCATCATACCCACCTATTGTGCTTTCACACTCAATTCCCTGCTCGTCAAGGAATATACACTACTGAGATGCCTTGAAGGACTTATCCCACCACAGTGTACGAGGTACAATGCCTTTCAGTGGACAGTGCCGAAACACTGCGCAACACCCTTACCACAAGAGCATCACTTTATACCATTACTGGTTTATCCTAACGTACCGAAGGCGTACGAATACTCCGAAGAGCAATATCTTTACATCTTACTTAGTAAGTAAGGCTAATGCATTGACCGCACACTTATCGATCTTACGATCAATGTTGTGAGCTTTCTTATCAAAATGATCAGTACGCTTAAGATGTTTCTGAAGACGCTTGATCTTATTGTTTACAGTACTCTGTTTGCTGTTGGTCACCATATTATAAAGTTTAGATTAAGGATTCAATTCAAAATGTCCATCACTACTATCAAAGTCACTATTACCTTTACCATCTTCAAATGTACACTCACCACGTATGACCTTGTCAATGATCTCCTGTCTCTTACTCTGCTTCCAATGATACAGACCTACTACACCTATGAACTCATTATCACGACAATAATCAGCAAATTCTATCATCTGCTCTTCTGTGAAACTATCTTCCATCTTATGTACTTATCAGGTTAATACTAATGAATAAGCAGTTTGTCTTCTTGCTTAGGAATACGACGTATCTACGTCCTTTCTTGACGACATCAAGTGCTTGATAGCACTCTAACTGCAGTTGAGGCAGCTGACTAATACATGAGAGGATTCCACGATCATCACTCGCATCACAGTTACCACACTGTATGTCCCAATCATTGTACATGTAGTTAAACATGTATGTTACGTAGTCTTCTCACAACTACTGGTTATCAACGGTGAGATGCACCCGACAAGTGCACATTGATTGACGATGCATAATAGCATACCATTAACTCTTGGTAGGATCAGTTGTCAACCTGATCTTAATACGGCTTGATTTTAATGTCTGCACTAACTCTGAATACACTCATAGCATTTATGAATGTAACCGTCAACATCTCCCGATGTCTGATATTGCTTCTGTTACTGATAGCTCTGCTTTGTACCATGGTACTTTATCACAGAGCGTGGATGAACAGATGCAAGACGTGTAGTAGCCCCACAAGCTTGTCAAGGTTTATCAACCTCAAGGATGAGAGACACTGCTCATTGATCAGAGTCAATGAGTGTGTTTATCCCTCTAAGATGTAATGATGGTCATGCGTTCACATTGATCGTCCAAGACAATAATGTAAGCACTCCATTGAGTATCACGTATGATCTCTTCATAGTTGGCGAACATGAAGTTATAAGGCACTGCGCAGCCTATCACTCGGCAAACTGAACAAAGTGGGTAAACTACTCCCACTATGTCCATTATGCATTAACGCATTACTAACCCCGAAGGGCGAGAGAGCCCCGATTAAAGGGTCTCACTCCATACGTCAGGCGTGCTCTCCCCCTTGACACTGAGCATCCAAAAGAATTTCTTCTTCGGGTCAGTCTCTTCAGGGTCTTCGCAGTAACGCATCACTTTGTCAAGCGATTTGTTCTCCACGAGCTTGTGGCTGATCTTGGCAATAGGATTACCTGCACCGTCAGCAACAAAGTACTTGCCGCTCTGAGGGTTCTTACGCACGTGAATGCTTGAGATGCCTTCGACCTGGCCGAATTGCTTCAAGGTTAACGTCTTTTCTACGATCAATTTGAAATCTTCCATTTTATTTATTTAAGATTAGTTCTACAACACAAAACAGTAGGGGGAGTTTTGTTGGGGTGGTCGTAACGCCTGTTTATAAAAAAAAGTTTTTCAAAGTTGCTCTTCAAATCAGGATTATTACCTACATTTGACATGACACAAAGAATAAGGTACTTCTGAGTTACCGAAGCCCCGTAAGGCTTGTCCAAGTGTCATAATAGATCACTTCAGTTGTAACTTCAGGTGAAACCCCTGTTGGATCAGATAATTGATGAACAACACAAAAACTGGATGTCGAGGTCAAGGTCTCAGTTTTTATCTGCTGAAACAAGCAGCGTTTTTACGAGGTGATTCAAACTTGCATGGGTGAGGGGCAAGAAAATAATGTTTAATTTTGTAGGATGGAAGTTATAGTGGCATTCATATTTATAGCGTTCATAGGATTCTGTATAGCAATGTTGCGTGTATGGATGAATGATTATTAATGCTTCTTTGGGAGTTATGTAATGTCGGATCTTAAATAAATGTGCAATGAGAATAGTTAATAGTTGGAAATCGACGAATAAGCAGAGTGATAAGGTCCATATGGTGCTACGCATCGGTAAAGTGACCGTATTTGAATTGTATTTGGATGTTTCAAAGAAGGAGTTCAGAGTAATGCTCATGAACATTGGAGTGAAGAATGAATGAGAAGGAGTATACATATCCTCATATACAGTTCATTAGGAATCTCGTGAAGAATCCTGAAGGACCAGGGAAGTATGTAGAGATGATACTGTTTTCCAATGTTATTACTGATGAGGATGAGAATATTCCTGTAAAGCTTCATGGAGGTTATATATTTGATGGGAAAAAGGACGTAGAGGTAGAGATGGACTTTGCTGAGAAGTTTCATTCCATGTGTAAATTGGTGTATAATGGGACGATCGAGCTTACCGATGAAGATGATGAGTATGATGACGGTGAAATGCCTCCGTTGACAGATGAAGATGAGAGATTGACATGAAGGACAGGGTCATATATGCTCTTAAGTGGTTCCTTACCAAGCATGGTATAGTGGTCGATCTGTTCATTCTGTGTGCAATATTTGCGACAGTTCAGTATTATACGTATGATCCAGTAGCATTGGTATTTCAGATACTTGCTCTTATTGCTGTTTCACCTGTTGCGGTGTATATTCTGCTTCAGTTGTTCATAGGTATTCCTGTCAGTATAGCAAGGGATGTCTATGGGAGATCAGGATGGTTCATTGATAAGGTCACTGCTGTGCAGATGTGGTTCAATCGCCCTTGGACTCCTTATAGATGATAACTCTCGCTACATTATTGTTCATTGCCTTTGCTTATTTGGAAGGTATCAGAGAGGCGTATTATTTTCACTTCAGATGGCTCAGTCCCCTTAACCGCGCTAAGGATCTTCATTCAATGTTCACAGCAGAAAGGGCTCTCATGTTCATTTCTACGATGTTTGTTCCTTTTCCTTTGTATTCATGGTGGGGATTACTTGCGGGAGTTCCTATGGCACTTGTATTCATCTATATTCATGATGGAGCATATTATATGAAACGCAATGATGGTGATCCAAGTGTCTATCCTTTACGATGGAAGGATCAGACCACAAGTTCTACAGCATGGATCGACATGCCTTATATTCCACGCCTCATTCTTTTTGTTATTGGAATGGTTATTTCCGTTACTGGTGATGGATGTTTAATATTTTATATTAGAACCTTTGATAACTTCTTGTAATTTATTATATCTTTGTTGCATAAACGAAGCAAATGGAGGAGAAGTTCAATTTGAAGAGCACTAAAAGGGGATTTTTCAATATGTATGTGGAGATCATGTCTGTAACACGACCGATCAATAAATTACGCAAGCAGGAGCGTCAGGTCCTTGCTGAAGTGATGTATCACAATAGCATATTGGCAAAGGATTATCGTGATCCTGAAGACCCGAAGAAATGGAGAGAACTGTTCTCTTATGAGAGAAAGCAGGATATGTCCAAACACGTAGGGAAGATGTCAGAGGCATCTTTTGCCAATTGCCTGACAGCCCTTCGTAAGCATGGTCTTGTGAGTACTGATAATTATCTGCATCCTAAATTGAGATTGTATCCTGATGCGAAGAGCAGTTTGCAGTTCAATTTTCAGATAAAGAAGGATGCAGGATAAGGTGGTGAAGGCAATGATAAGAGAGGTAGCTGAACAAGAGGGAATATCTCCTACGGTACTTGAGGCGGCATGGAAGAATCAGTTCAAACAGGTGAGGAAGACGATCTCTTCAAGCACTAAGAATGATATTGATACTTTTAAGGTGGTCTATCTGAGGTATTTTGGGAAATTCATCCCTAAGCTTGCAGCATTGAAGAAGATGAGAGATGCCAGTAAATCTTAGACATATAATCAATGGATGGAAAAACTATGTTGTTGAGAATCCCGTGGTTGAACGGGAAGCTAAGAGGAGAGCAGCAATATGTGCTCCATGTGAGTACGCAGGTACCAACCTTCTCGGAAAGAGAGTGTGTACCGAATGCGGATGTCCACTGGCATTTAAAACAAGAAGTGAGGATGCAGGATGCACTCACCCAAAAGGAGAGAAATGGGGAAGAGGATTAAAATAGGAAATAGAATGTTCAGATATTGGTTGAACAAAGCGCCAAAAGAGGAGCAGAAGGAACTGATACAGGCTTATGAATGGAGAATTGCAGAAATGAGACGGGTACAGGAACATGATATTTATGAAGGAAAGAAATGATCGTTAATGGAGAACCTTTGAAGAAGGGAGAAAAGCCTAAAGATGGAGACCTTGTAGAATTCTCATTTGGAGAGAACGGAGAGATGAAGGGTACTTATGTATATGATAGCAGGTATGATCTTGCTAAACCAAGTAAGATATCATGTAGATGGATAGTGATAGATCAAGGAGAATATGGAGAAGAGAAGTGATATGTTAAGAGTAGGTCTGATACCTACATTTTCAAAGGTTCCTGCACAGGTAATGTCAGTAGATCCCAGAACAGGGATACCGATAATGATCATGGGGGATTATAATGATATAATGAGGCACTTAGCTAAACAGAAGAAGAATGGATAATAAAGCGTTATTAGGCATGGGAGAGAAGGGAGCAAAGAAGATTGTAGATGCTGTGAGTAATGGTGCTACAGTACAAAGAAAAGCACCTGAAGTGTTTCAGACAGAATCAGGTATTGATTATGTTGTACATAAGGTAGCTAATAGTAAGACCAAGGAAGAGAGGGAAGTGAGGATGTTCTTCAGTATGTCACCTACTCGATTGAAAGAGGAAGATGAGACAAGGGAGGAATATAGAATGAGGAGAAGAGTGAATGCTGACATCATTAAAAGAAAGAAAAGAGGTCAGTTGAGATGGGATCCCTATATGCTCAAAGGAGAGAAGGGATTTTCATGCAGTCCTAATAATAGGGCTGTAGTAGAAGCAATGATAAAACAACAGGAAAATGAGTAAAAGCGCAATAGTAGATCCAAAAGGAAAAAAGATAGGAGCACCAAAGAGTGAAATTGACAGTGCCCCGTTAATGACATCGAAAGATCTTGATGTGACCCCTATGGGAACAAAGATCCTTGTAAGAGCATTTCTTCAGTCAGATGTTACTGAGGCAGGTCTGATATTATCATCAACAGCAAAGAAGGAGATCGTTCCCTGTGTAATGGTGATCAAGGTAGGTCCTATAGTACAGGAGCATGGGTACATAAAGGAAGGTAACTGGGTAATGTTGCGTGACGGATTTCAGCCTCCTGCCATTAAGTATGGGAATGAGGTGTTCTATATCATTCAGGAGATGGATGCAGTTCTCGTGTATGGGAGCAAGCCTCCTTATGAGGATGTGATGGGAAGTTCTGCTTCTATCGTACGTGATCTCACTCAATATGTGAAGACAGATAAGATGGGAGCATTGAAGGCCAAGTATACTGAAGGATGGGAAGGAGACGGACCTGAAGGAGCCAAATGAAACATCTGATCGTTATAAATGATGACGGCTTACTGGACGTTGAGCCAGTAGCTCTTATGATAAAGGAGTTCAAACATTTATATGAGAGAACAGAAGACCGTGACCTTGCTCTTGCCGAGCTTGGTGCGGTCTATCTGTATGCTGATATGAGATCTCCTTACATGATCAAAGATAAGGAGGAACGATGGAAATATATCGCAGAGGATATCTATGAAGGATGGGAACCTGATGAAGGAGTATTTGCTGCATGTGATAAGTATAAGGAACTCTCGCGTACACGTTCAATGGACAGTCTTGAGATAGCGTGGGCAAATCAGCGTAAGCAGGAGAAGATGCTTGCAGATGCAGACTTTGATGAACGTGATAAGTCAGGTAAACTGATATGGAGTCCTAAACAATTGCAGGATATACAGAAGGGTACTCCTCAGGTGATAAAGGCTCTCATTGATATGCAGAGACTTGTTGAGAGTGAGATCGCAGATGATCTTATGCTCAGAGGAGGTAGGGTGAAAGGTGAATTTGAAGACGCAAGTGATAATCCAGACTGACATATCGCAGGAGCGCATGTTCCTTGATGATCTTACATTTGAGACAAGTGTAGCGATCAACAGTATTACTGACGATGAGATCAGGGCAGATATTGTCCTGGCGATAAAGGAGATCCCTTTTCTATACAATCTTACTAAGAAGACACGGAAGAAGGCATCAGATCTGAAGAGGTATGATAGACCTAATTCTCCACGTAAGAGAAAGGAGGATCCCAACGGTCGTATATGGGTGGATGTTGTAGATCCTCATATTCTTGAGGATATGGACTTCTTCAGAGAACGTGCTATATTCTTTAAGGAGAATGATAGGTATTGTGATCTCATTCCCAATAGACAGAAGAACTCACGGTACATGCGATTCTGGAAAGAAGAGCAGAGACGATGTAGAGAAGGGTATGTTAGAAAGAAGGATGGAGAATGGGTAACAGGTACGCATTATTGGTACATGAACTACTGTCCCATCCTATTGACCGAGGATATTGAGGAACTTGATGATGAAGCAATAGATGCTCTCAATGCGGGAGCAGATGCTTTTGCTGAATCTGATGATCCTGAGAACATGGTCTATGAAGGTTTGAATGTTGAGGCCTTCGGTATGGATACTGTAGCTGCTGAACGTGTAGAGGATTTTCCAAGATGTTGGGACGGTGATTACCTATGGTATCATTATCTCGGACAGGCAAGGGGTATCGGTAAACATGGATCGAACATAAAGACAAGGGGTAGAGGGTATTCATTCAAGGGTGGAGGAGAACTCACCAATAACTATTATCATTATAAGAACTCCAAATCATATGCTATTGCATCTGAAGGAGATTATCTGGTAGGTGACGGTATACTTAACAAGGCATGGGATGTGATGAACTTCATTGATAATCACACGCCATGGAAAAAATCAAGAGATTATGCTGATAGACAGATGCATAAGAAGGCATCCTATAAGGATGTTAGAACAAAGACTGAGAAAGGTATCAAGACCGAGATCATTGGGGTATCTACAAAAGGTCAACCTGAACGCGCAAGAGGTAAGAGAGGTAGGACAGTACTGTTCGAGGAGTCTGGAAAGTTCCCACATTTCAAAAAGACGCTGTCGATCGCCCGTCCTTCGGTAGAGCAGGGAAGGAATGTGTTCGGAATGATCGTAGCATGGGGTACAGGTGGTACAGAGGGAGCTGACTTCGAGGGTATCAAGGAGGTGTTCTTCAAACCTGATGCATGGAACATGTACGGTATTCAGAATGTGTTCGACCGTAATGCTCCTCTCAATGCAAGATGTGGTTTCTATCACGGTGAGTATCTCAATCGTGAAGGATGTATGGATGAGAATGGAAACTCCAATGTGATACAGGCACTTTTGGAGATATTCTCAATGAGACGCGTGATAGCACGCTCAACAGATGACCCCAATGCGCTCGTACAGGAGAAGGCTGATAGGAGTATTACTCCCAATGAGGCATGTATGAGACGCGAGGGGCACATCTTCAATGTGGAGGATATGAAGATACATCTCGGAGAGGTTGAGACCAATCCTAAGAAGTATACTGATGCATCATGGAAGACACGACTTACCATGAGTGATGGGAAGGTTGTGTGTAACAGTCCTGAATCGATGCCTATCAGAATATTCCCTATCATTGAGACACGTAACATCAAAGGATGTGTAGAATTATTCGAGCCTCCTATCAATGGACACATTTCTCCGCATACATATATAGCAGGATGTGACCCTTATGATGATGATGTGTCGTCAGGTCCATCTTTAGGTAGTATCTTTATCATGAATTATTTCACATCGAGGATAGTTGCCGAGTATACGGGACGTCCTTCAACTGCTGAAGAATTCTATGAGATATGCTATAGGCTGATGAAACATTATAATGCGTACTGCAATTACGAGAACAACAAGAAAGGTATGTTCCAGTATTTTGATAGGATCAATTCGACATATATGTTGTGTGATACACCTAAGATATTGCGTGATATGCAGATGACAAAGATAGCGGCAAGGGGCAATGCTGCAAAAGGTACCAATACTACAAAAGGAGTGAACGGATGGAGAAATTCTCTGATACGTTCATATCTGCTTGAACAGGCGTACGGGAGAGAGGACGGAACAAGGAATTATCAAACGATAGTTTCTCCTGCGTTGTTGCAGGAACTGATAGCGTATGATCCTGAAGTGGGCAACTACGATAGGATCTCAGCGTTGGGAATGTTACTGATATTCAGAGCAGACCTGGAAAAACGGAATCTCATTTCTGACGATCACACTACTACTGATAAGGTGCCTATAAGTCGGTTCATCCTTAATGCTCGCCCTCAGATGGGAGAGAGGTTCGTAGCACGTGGTCACGATAAGGAACATGTCAGTGCCATAGATAGATTCATGAGTAAAAGAAAGACACGATGAAAGACAGAACAGATTTTCCTCCTCAGAAGAAGAACGAAAAGGAAAAGACAAAGAATTGGGCTGAGAAATGTACCAAGGCAGGATGCGACATGGGGATCTATACGAGCACCTACATGGGAGAATATAGAGAGATGCGTATCAACAGGGATCTGTACAACAGTGTTCTTGATTCTGATGATATGATGAGCATGTGTGATCCGATGAATGTACAATCAAAGGACTTCCCTTTTGCTCCTCAGCATTATCCTATTGCCAATGGTAAGATCAATCTACTCGCAGGTGAAGAAGAGAAGAGAAGGTTTGATTGGAAACTTGCTGTGATAAATCCTGATGCCATCTCTGAGAAGGAGAGGAACATGAAGGATCTCACTGTGCAGAAGTTGACAGAGCTTGCTTCAAGTAATCAGTCCAAGCAGGAGATGATGGTTGAGATGAGAAACTTTGATAACTTTCTCAAGTATGAATACCAGGACATCCGAGAGCGAAGAGGGACACACCTGTTGCGTCACGTGATGGCAAAAGAGGAAATTCCTTATAAATGGACCTTGGGATTCATGGACGGTCTTATTGAAGGAAGAGAGATATATGCTCTTGATGTTGTCAATGGTGATCCACGGGTAAGGAAATGTAATCCATCACAGGTGAAGGTCATCAGGAAGGGTAATTCCCCCGATGTGGCAGATGCCGACATCATTGTAGAATGGGGATATCACTCCCGAGGAAATGTCATAGATGATTTCAATGACTTCCTATCACCTAAACAAGTAACACATATCGAGAACAGTGGTATAACAAGTGGAGCATCTTCAGGTACTGATGAGTCAGTAGCAACAGGTGCTTATCCTGATCTTATGGCAGGGACCTTCTCTATGATAGAGGATGCAGATGGAAATCTTGTACCTTCTGATGCTGCAGGTATGACCACTAAGTTCCTTGCGCCTTTCGGTGAGGACGGATCGGTACTTGTCACACGTGTGGTATGGAGAGCATATCGTAAGATAGGTAAGCTTGTGTATTATGATGAGAGAACAGGAGTTGAAGAGAAGACCTTTGTTGATGAGTTCTATGAGCCCCGTCTTAATAAGGGAGAAAGGATCGAGAAGTATATCTGGGTGACAGATTGGTGGGAAGGTACACGCATAGGTGAGGATATCTATGTTAAGATGCAGCCTTTCCCTGTAAAGTCACATGATATTCTCAATCCTACAGGTACTCTCTGTCCTTACGTAGGAGGAGATTATACAGTAGAGGGAGAACCTACTACTTCTCTTATGGCACGTATGAAGCCTTACGCTTACTATTATGACTTTCTGATGCATAAGCAGTGGGAGACAATGACCAAGCATAAGGGTACCGTAGGATATCTTGACCTTGCTATGATACCTGAAGGATGGGATGAGCACGATGCAATATACTTTGCTGAGAAGATGGGATGGTTTCCAATTGACAGCTTCAAGGAAGCAAAGAAAGGTGCAGCAACAGGAGCTCTTGCAGGTAATATGAACAATAATAGGGTTCCTATGAACTTCGATATGGGAAACTATATTGAACAGAACATGTTGATGCTCAACTTTCTGAAGGAGGAGATATCAACCATATCAGGAGTTACCAGACAACGTGAGGGTGCTATCAGTAATCATGAACTTGTAGGTAATACTGAACGAGCTGTGATGCAGTCCTCTCATATTACGGAGATATACTTTGCATTGCATGACAGGATCAAACTTGCAGTACTGCGTGCTACACTTGAACTTGCGAAGTTTGCATATAAGGGACGTAATATCCATGTGATGTACGTGACAGATGAGCAGACGATGTTCAATCAGATGATGCACGGAGATGATTTTGCTGAGATACATTATGGTCTTACTCTTACCAATACTCCTGATTATGAGAACATGAAGCAGAGTCTTACTCAGATCGCACAGGCAGGATTGCAGAGAGATAAGGTCAATCTTGGACAGATAATGGATATCCTTATGGATCCTTCCATCAGTTCTAAGAGAAGGAAGATAGAGAATGCTGAGGTACAGAAGGGTCAGCAGGAAGCTGAGGCAGCCAAGCAACAGCAACAGGCTGTACAGCAGGTAGAAGAAATGAAGATGGCGAAAGCACAGGAACTTGAAGAGTTCAGAGCTGCCATGAATGAGAGACTTGAGAAGGTGAGAGAAGAAGGAAGTATCAACCTTGCCAAGGTGAAAGGCGTGATAGAGCACGCATTGAAGACAGCAACATCAGCCGATGTTGTTGAGAAGATCGATTCAGAGCTTAATAAGGTAGATGATACCCATGCTCACGAGTCGAGGGAGAACCGTCTTGATAGAGAGTCAGCTGAACGCATTGCAAAACAGAAAATCAACAAAGCACCAAAAAGTGCATAAGCAATATCGTGTTTAAATGATGGATATCTTGATATTACGCATTAATGCGTTTAATTTTGAAAATTAGAAATGGCTGATAACACAGAGGGTATAATACCCAATTTCGATTTTGATGTAGATGGCATAGAGGGTGCCAATGAAGAAGTATTTGAGGTAGAACTCAAACAAGATGCTCCTTTATCGGCCTCTGATGAAGCCCTTAGTCCGTTACCTGTTGTTGAAACACAGGCGGAAAACACATCAGCAGACACGTCCCCAGGGACAGAAGATGATACTAATGAAGGGTTCGATGTAACCCTTAAGACAGGCGCACCTACTACGACCGAAGAGGGAAAAGGTGCTTCAGAAAATACGCCGTCCCCTGATAGTGCTCCCTCTTCTCCTTCGTTACTTGTAACGGATTTTGCTTCGGCACTTTATAGGGACGGTATACTTACAGGCATAGACTCCGAAGATGCATTGAAGGATCTTTCGGTAAAAGGTCTTGCTGATGCGATCAAGGATACGATCAAACAGAATGAGTTTGACGGTCTTGGGGAAGAAGGTAAGAGAGTTCTGGAGGCTATCCGTAATGGAGTACCTGTAGAGGCAATAGCTGAGAATCATAATATGAAGCTCACTCTTGATACTTACACCGAAGATGCATTCATAGAGAATGATGCTGATGATACCGCTGCTTCTGAAAATAAGGCAGAGATCAGAAAGAGTCTTATCTATAATGATTTTGTAGCCAGAGGTTATGAACCTAAGGATGCATTACGTAAGACCGATGCTTCATTCGCAGCTGCAGATGATGAGGAGGACGCAAAGATCTCCATCAAGAATCTCAGAGCAATGCAGGCAAAGGTCGAAGCTGAACAATATGAAGGAGCTAAGACGCAACGGGAGGATGCATCCAAACGTCTTGAAAAGACGAAGGATGATATTTTGAAGACAGAGAACATATTTCCTGGGATCCCAGTATCAGAGAAGGTACGACAGAATGTCGCTGACTCAGTAACTGTTCCTACAGGACGTAAAGAGAATGGGAAACTTCGCTCACTTGTCACTGACACGAGAGACGCAGATCCTAACGCATTTGATATGAGATTGAATTATCTTATACATATGGGTGTCTTCAATGAGAAGCCTGATCTTAGCATATTCACAAGTAGAGGAATGACAAGCGCCATAGAGGAGCTTGAGAAAAATATTACGACCGAAGGGTTGTATGACGGAGGCCAAGGGGTCTCACTTGATAGCATTGGTTCAACAAAGGCGCGTGACAATGTCATTGCACTGGTGGACCGTGCCCAAATTTAATCTGATATAAAAATACAATGATCAATGGCACTTCCATTTTCAGAGTTTCAGATGTACGATGCACAGCACTGGAGCGGTATAACTACTGCAAACCACCTGTACAGCGTATACCAAGGAAGACCTCAAAAGGCCACTGACATCATGCGTAGGATCTTTACCACTAATTTTGGTATGGATCTCGATTCCCAATTATCTAAGTATAAGGTCAAGTACCTTGATACCGATGATGATTACACTTGGGAACTGATCGGAGACAGTACGAAGAACCTACCACTTGTGGAGGCTCGACTTACTGCCGACGGTGCCGCAGTTGCAGTAGGCGATGAACCAGGAGCAGTAGTTACTGAGTTCTATTTGGTTTTCGAGGAAAAGATCTTCACGGATGAACACATCCTTGTCGGTCATCAAAATGAATTATACCCTTTGCAGGTCCAACGTGACCCGTGGGCAGACGGTAGTAACTATGTTTATCCAGTAAAGCTTATCACAGGCGATCCTGATCTGTTTGTTCCAGTTGAAGAATTGGCATCAGGTACACGATGGTCACGTGATTGGTCACTCGTTGAGGACACTCTTTCTAAGAAAGGTGGTGGAATCAGCTTCGAGTCTCCTTTCGGAATGAGAAATTCTTTCTCTATGATCCGTATGGAGCACACGGTTCCTGGTAACATGAAGAACCGACCTTTCGGTACGGGCTTCAAGGTCAAAGACGGCGACGGTTCGTTGAAGACCTTCCTTACATGGACAAACTACGAGGATTATATCTTCGATCGTGAGTTCCGTGAGGAAAAGAACAAGTTACTTATGTTTGCGCGAAGCAACAGGGGAGTGAACGGTGAGTATTACAACTTCGGTAAGTCAGGTCACATCAAGAAGCAAGGTGCAGGTATCCGTCAGCAGATGGAATCTTCAGGTACTGAGTTCTATGCTGATTTTACTATCGATTGGTTGCTTGACGTATTGATGAGTCTGTCAGAAGGTAAATTGCCTACTGATCAGCGTCACTTCGTAGCCCGAACAGGTGAAAGGGGAGCTGTACAGTTCCACACTGCTCTTGAGAATCATTCTCAATTGTTTACACCATTGTTCAATCAGGACAGGATGTTCAAGACATCTCAGAATGGTGGAATGAAAGGGGTTAAGTTGGCACTCGGATACGGCGGTCAATTCTTGGATTACATGGGACCTAACGGTATCCGTTTCTCCATCATGGTTGACAGCATGTACGACAACCGTACACGTAATAAGATCCTTCATCCCGACGGTGGAGTTGCAGAATCTTACAGATATGACATCATGGATATCGGAACCACCAATGGTGAGCCGAACATTCAGAAGGTCTATGTGAAAGGATCTGAGAACATCTGGGGATACGAGCCAGGATTGAGAGATCCTTTCTCACCAGAAGGTAAGATGAGTATAATGGCACACGCAACTGATGGTTACACCATTCACCGTGCGTCACAATGTGGTGCGATAGTATATGATCCTTCACGTACGAAGAGTCTGATACCGAACATCCTTTGGTAATAACTGAGTTTTAAGGAGAAGTTAAAATGGCAAAAGAAAAAGCTAATAAGACGAATGATGCAGGGGCAACCGTAATGGATGCTCCTGCAAAATTCAGTCTACCGAATAAGAAAGTGAAAGTGATACCTGTGAAAAGGAAAGGTTGGTTACCTGAGAAGCATGAAGCTTCCTTCCTCTACAAGCATGCTACCCATAGGATAGGCATTGCGCGTAAGAGTGTAGGCGGAGCATACGTGAATCCTTTGACCCCTGAAGAAGCAGAGTTTTTGGAGAATCATCCAGGAATGTCGTTGAAACCAGGTGATCTGTCAATTCATAAGACCGATAACAATTTCTGGAAAATGATCTTCAAGCCCGTAGTATTGGGTAAGACCGAGATCACTCTGGATCTGTCCGATCCTATGGATTATATTACACGTAGTGTGTTGTTGACCAACAGGAACTTTATCGCAGATGGTGCAGCGGAAGCCCGCAAAAAAGCATCTTATAAGTATATGATAGTAGATGTTGACTATGCTGACGGAAAGAAATCTTCTGCAGCCAATCTTGTCGCAGATGCTTATTCAGCATACACTAAGATACGTGAGGACAAGACATCTCTTGCAGATATCCTGTTCCTTTTACAGAATCATAGAGTTCCTGCAGATGCTAAACTTGAATGGCTTCAGGGTCAAGCAGGTGAAGAAGTTGCAAAGAATCCTAAGAGATTCCTTGATGTGATCAATGATGTGAATCTTCAGACACGTATTCTGATAACCAAGGCGCTGACATATAGTGCGATGCAGAAGGACGGTACTATTTACCGTACAATGGGAGGAGACCTTATGGGATCAGACCTTGCATCAACAATGGCGTTCTTGAAGAATGATTCCAACAATGATCATAGAATTTTGATTGAAACTATGGTTAACCGAGCAGAAGGTAGAGACTGATGACAACTGACGAAATACTTGATTATATGAAGATCCGACTCGATGTCGTATCATCAGGAGGTGCTCCTGGATACGATGACGATGACTTCAGTGTCTTTTATAATGTAGCTCAGAAGCATTTTAGCAAACGATACGAGAACGATAAAGCAAATCCTACTCGTACGGGAGCTGAGATGACAGAGAAACGATCGAAAGATCTTTCAGAGCTCAAGGGTTTCGAGGATGTCTTCCCTGTTTCCTTTTCTGCAGGAGACCACGGTAGTGACTCTTACTTTGTAGATCTTCCAGTGAATTTCTGGTTGACCTTAGGTGAGGAAGCTACTATTACATATGATGACGCATGTGGTGATGAACAGACCGATAGGGTGAATGTAAAACCCATCAAAGAGGATTACTACAGTGTCAACAAGAGATCTGCGTACAAGAAACCGTATGCAGAACTTCTTTGGAGATTAGATCGGGAACGGCTCGCTATAGGTGATGCTGTCTCCGCTTCTAATAGAAAGCGACATGAACTTATTGCGTTCGATGGGGCAACCCTTGACGTATATCATGTCTCTTATTACAGGGTTCCGAAAGATGTAGATCTGACGAACATAAATGATTTTTGTGAGTTTCATGAGATGCAACACGAAAAAATTGCCGATATTGCAGTTGAATTGATGATGCAGTCCACAGGACGAGCAGAACTACAGAGTAAAATGGCAGAGAATGCCAGAATAATAGAATAAGAAAAACGTAATAACTACAGGTTTGTAATTGATATGACGAAAATCCTGCAATGAAGCAGGTCGATGCGGATCGTATACCTTTAATCTTTTAAAACAAGAAATAATGAGCGCACCAAGTGCAATTAATAACGCAAAAGGGATCATCATAGGAGCAACTCCTGCTACGAACACGATCACTACGACAGATCTTAATTCAGCAGCCTTTCAGGCGGCTACGAATGTAGGTGAGATCGGGATATTTACTCAAAGTGGAGTACGAGTAACGCAGGCAACTGCAGTTCTTGCTGATTCTGACAGATTTGTCATTGCAGTAAGTCGAGGAGCAGCATTGCCTCCTATCGTATCTGATGTGATTGTAAAATCATCTATGACAAATGTTTTAGTACAGGCTTTCGCAGCTGCAGCTGAACAATCTACAGGAATAGGATACAACGGAACTACAGGAGATCTTTCTGACGCCGTTGCCAATCACTTAGGAGAGCTGATGGCGATCAACATTAACTTACAGCAGTTCTGGTCAGGTACTGACGCAGAGAAGTTGAAAGCAGGTTATTACCAATCTCTATTGACTGATGATGAGATCGACATCGCTAACGGACTTGTTAAGTCTATAAATGACAACTTCAAGAGAGAAGTTAAGAATGCTGCAGGAAATCCTCCTATTGTTGCCGAATTACTTTCTGCTGCTGCTACTGTAGCTACGGCAGGTACTGTCACTATTTCACAAGGATCTACACAAGTAGGGCTGAGTGTTGCGGGTGATGTGGCTGCAAATGGAGACGTTATTAGATTAGGTAATACTACTTCTGATAATTGTTATGTAGTTGTTTCAGGAGCAGGTACCACTACTGTTACTCTGGATCGACCCATCAATGAAGCATCTGCTGTTATAGCAATTGCTGCCGCTGACTCATTGACAAACGCTGCTTTATTAGCTGCCGCTGCAGGAGTACGAATTGACGGACAAGTATTGGATTTCACTCTTGGTAAGAGTCGTTACACTAAAGTACGTTTCGTTGCTTTACCTAACCCTTCTATGGGAACTGCTCCAGTATCTGTAGTTACTGCAGTTGATGCAGGATCAGGAACTGTTGAGCAAGTTGCTCAATTGGAGAACTTCCTTAACGGATACTCAGGAGAGCAATACAGAATGGGACAGCCGTTCTTGTTTGACAGTACTGATAATGTTCTTGCGAGTGCAGCAGTAACAGGTGGAGGATACTGGTTACTTAGTTTCTCTCACTCTGATACCATTACACAGTTTCAAAATGAGGTGTCTAAGAAAGAGATCGTACTCGCTGTACCTACAACAACGCCTAACTTCGCGTTGAGTGCAGCAGCAGATGACATCACCGATATTTTGGAAGACATGGTGGGCTTCACAAACAATGAGTTGAGCATGGGATAATTAATTGATCAGGGGATACCGTGAGCACCTTATTAAAGGTGTTCGCGCTTCCCCTTTTTTTAACTCTTTTTCTTATCTTTGAACGATCATGGCGCTTAAACCACTGATACAAATATGTAGTATAGAAGGATGCACAAAGGTCTCGATCAAAGACGTTACAGGCGTATATCACGTAACTGATAATCCTACGGGATGGGGAACACCTAATCATAAGCCTTTTGGGGACGCAGGTTTTGCTGTTACTATTACAATAGACGGAGGAACTCCTGAAGTAGTAACTTCGCAGGTACCTTCTTCGGTAACAGGAGATTTCACATATGATGATATTTCTTCTGAGCTTGCTGATGGATGGCATACTATATTATATTCCGTTACTTCAACTGGAGAAGGAACTGTAACAAATACTGTTAAATTCTTCTCAACATGCAGCATTAAATGCTGTGTAGAACAAAAAATGATAGAACTTAAGGATATCGACCCATGTAAAGATGGTAGTCGAATTCTTACTTATATGCATCTATGGTCACTTTATAAGACACTGCTTATTGAAGCGAACGGATGCAACGCGAACGAAGCTACAGCAACTCTTGCTACATTACAGACGTTATGTGGAGTAGAGACAGATTGTGGATGCTCTTAAAAATGAAAGACAATGAGTGGATGTGCAGGATGTAATGATGACTGCTTTGACGGCGGAGTTCAATTATCGCAAGGACCTACAGGTACAGATGGAACAGACGGTCTTTACGGCGGTTGGGCATTAAAGTGGGAGTATGATAGCGGTACTGCTAATACTACAGGTAGCGGTGAAGTACGTTTCAATAATGCTACTCTCGCAAGCGTTACCCATATATTTATAAATGACACGGCATCGGAAGGTGTTGATGTAAGTTCTTTTCTTGCGTCAGTAGGCACTACTCCATTCGGTCGTATCAAGATATTCAAGGAAGATGATAGTTCAATATACTGGTTAGGTGAGATAACTGCTGCTGATGCGGCTGCTGTCCCTGCCGAGTACGATCTTACTGTGACACATGTTGTCAGTAACGGAGCTTTCACTGATGAGGATGATGTAGTAGTATGTCTGATGCCTGATGGAGACACAGGACCTACTGGTGGAACAGGAGGAACAGGTGCCGCAGGTATAGGATTGTTATCACACATTCTTGCTGCAGCAACCCCTACATCGAGCAATTCATTCGTATTAGGAACAGGTGCAATAACAGTAGACGCTGACACACTTGCTGACAATCAGGATACACTCAGATATGAGTGTGCAGTGATAGGTACTACAGCAAGTAATCATCATACACATGGTCTACAGATCAAATTCGGACCTGCAGGCGCGGGAACAGCACTTGAAATAGGTGTGGCGGGTTCAACCGACATAAATGAGGGAAGAACACAAGGATATCGAGTTGTAGTTGACATCACAAGAGTGAATAACACTACAGTACGTATAGAAGCTGCTGTTGAAGTGTTCTATCACGGAGATTATACTCAGGACTTCCTGTATGCTCCTAATGCAGGAGCTATAATCGCACCGTCCGATACATATATCAGATCAGGACAGACAATAGGAGGTCTTACGTTGGATTCCACAGCATATACTGTAGAAACATTCATTAAAACGAATTCGGTAGTAGGATCATCTCCTATCAAAGTGATAAAATCAGATCTAATCTTCTTAAATTATACATCGTAATGGACAGCATAGTAAAAGAACTGGCAATATCTGCATCTCCTGCAACGATCAATATCAATGTTGATAAGGCGTCAGCAGGAACTGAGCCATTATACGGAACATTCCGAGTAACAGGGACACATACTCTTGCAGGAGTATTGACATTCGCAGCAGTGGGAACACCTGCTACAGACACTTCACTACTTGTGTATTGGAGTGCTACCATATCATCTACTTCACCTAACTTGGTGAACTTCTTAGGGACAGTACTTCCTGAGGAAATAGTAGCTAAGAACTGCATCTTATTTGCAAACTATAACGGGTCATCTTGGGATGTCTACGATCTCGTATCCTTTCACGAGGACGGAGTGATAGACGGTTCAATGATAGAACTTGCTACAATTGCTGACGATAAGATCATAGATCTTGATGGGTCTAAGATACAAGCAGGTACAATTACCGATACTGAGATGAGTGACATGGATGCTGCAAAGCTTTCAGGCACACTCGCAGCAGCACGTATAGCAGATGCATCATTAGGGAATGAATTACTCAGTGAGATAACACTCCTTACTTCTTCTGTTACATCACTTGCTACTGCAATGGATACAGTAGAAGCTACATTATTTACAGGTACTATTCCTGCAGCAGAACTCACAGATGGTGACGCTGCTCAGTTGAAAGCGTATGTAGCAATAGGAGGAACCGTAAATGCTAAAACAATACGGGTCTATGTAGATGGTATACAAATAACTTCAAATACTGTAACTACAGCACCTAATGGTACAGATCTTATCATAGATCTTACAATACAGAGGGTCGGTAATACTTCAGCACGTACTTACGGTACTTATGCCTTCAACGGGATAGCACCTGAAGTGACGGTTGTAAAATCAAGTGCGGTAACAGACTTTGATGTATCAGGAGCAGCAGTACTTGTCACAGGACAGAATGGAGTAGGTGCTGTAGCAAATGAAATAACACTTAATGCGGCAACATTAACACTCGTACGATAATGGCATGGCACGTAGAAGATCGACCAGATAGAATCCTTGTTTATAATGATACGATCAGTAAGATCAATTATTACTTCAAGTCTGTTACTACTGTAAGTGGTGACAATGGTAATATCATAATTACATCTGATGGTGTAATTGTGGTAAATGATGCATATAAGGAATTTATCCTACCTGTATCTACAACAGAACTTGAACTTATTGAGATCATTGATGGGTATCTCGGTGGTACAGGAGCAAGTGGTACATCAGATCTATCAAAGGATGCCTTCAGTAGAGACAGAGTATCAGGTACAGGACAACGAGCTGATGTTGAGTTCCTTTACGATAAGCAACCTGACTACTTCGATGAGATAATCAATAATGGGACGGTCACACATAACGGTAATACCAGAGACCTTACACTCTCATTGAGTGATGCGAATAACGGGTCATATGCGGAAATGCGTTCTCACCCGATCGTATACACTCCAGGTAACTCTCAGTTAATAGAAGAAACTACTGTTCTCGACCTTGCAAATATAGGAGGAGGAAACGCTGAGTTCTTTCTTAGAAGCTCTATATCAGGGTCTGCTGCAGATCTTGATGTTGTACATGAAGATGATTGGGCGATAGATACTACATCTATGGATTGGTCAAAATCTCATATCTTAGGTATGGATTTTCAATCTCTCAAGGTCGGTACGATCAGATTCTTCAAAGTAGCAAACGGTGCTCCAACGTATCTTGGAAGTATTCATAATGATAATCTGAGAAATTCAGGTTACTGGCAGATGGCAAATCTTCCTGCATATTTCAAAGTGTATACCACAGGAGGCATTACTTATATGGAATGCGGATACGGAAACGATGCTAATGCAATAGGGTATCGATACAAGATAGCAGCAAATGCTTCTGCTACAATGAAGGCTATTTGCTGTACTGTCAAGAGTGAAGGAGGTGCAGATCTTGTTGATATACCTGGGCTCCCAAGAGTTGCAGACAGAGGAATATCTACATATACTGTTAGTACAACTTTGGTACCGTTGATAAGTATTAGACCTAAAAGCACTTTTCAGACATTTGACAATATGATACTCTCTCTTCCAAAGAGCGTATTCGTTCAAACAGACGAGAGTATCAGATATGTGATACTTCATGACGCTGTTCTTACTAATGCTGCATGGAATGATGTTGACACATCTGAAAGTTGTATGGAGTTCGACATAGCTGCTACAGCAGTATCGAACGGACATGAGATAGACAGTGAGTATGTATATGCATCAGGAGGCGGAGGTAAAGGGTCAATAGTGGCAGCAGGAAATACAGCAAGTGTTCTTGGAAAAACGGTTCTGTGGGATAAACAAGGTTCGGGTACAGGAATACTCACAGTAGCCGCAATAAGGTCTGACGCATCGGACGCAGCCGTACTTGCAGGCATCAGATGGGAAGAAATACGATAAGATGTTACAGGCAGCGACAAAATTATATATAAAGGACTCTGAAGTAGAGGGAAGAGGAGTATTCGCTTCTGCTGATATAGCTGAAGGTGAGATTCTTGAAGAATGTCACTTCATATTCCTGACAGATGCAGATTACGGTTATCTTGACGACCTGAAGAACTACGTTTATACATTCCCTATTTATTCAAAGACAAATTGCATAGTATTGGGATTCGGAAGTACGTACAATCACTCTACTGAACCTAATGCAGATTGGGAAACAGATGAGGAGAACAACCTGTTCAGATTCACGGCAACCAAAGCAATAGCAGAAGGAAGTGAGATATTGATCGATTATAAAACAAGTGTTAATTTTACATAATGGCAAACGCAGTACAGAAATATGTGAATAACAAACTTTGTTGTGTATCAACAAGTACTCATGCTACACATGAACTTTTAAAGCATTCTGTAGAGAATGCAATGTGCTGCATCAACAATGATTTCATAGCAAATGTCTTCTTAGAGATGCTTGCGTGTAATCCTTCAGGTAGCGATGCTACATGGTGGACAGCAACAGTAACTCATGAGTTTTTCCATGTGGTGCCAGGTGTTCCAGTATTTCCTACAACGGTTACTGTAACTGCAAATCCGATCGTAACAAGTTATGACGGTGCAATGACCATAGAGATCCCTATGATGGGTGATTATGTATGTACAGATCTTATTGATCTGAATACACAATTACACACAGTGATCAATCAAGCGTTCAATAGTGCTCAGGATTTCACTTCATCGGTAGTTATTGATCCTTTGACAGGTATAGGGACATACACTTTGAAATTCTCTGAAGAATGGGGAACAGCAACTGACCCTTGGTCAGCAACTGCATTAGGACTTGTTATGATAGATTTTAACAGTACCAGTATTTCGTCCTCTATTACAGAGACAGATAACATCTCTGGAAGCTGTATGACAAATGAAGAGCTGTGTGAAATGAAAACATGGCTTGATAAATACTGCCAAAAATGTACTGGAGGGTATGAACCTCAGGAAGTAACATCACCTTTAGTATGACAATATCGTATACAGCATTCACTTGGAAAAGCCTTATGACAATAGGATTACCATTCTTAATGGCATTCTTTGCTCCCATAACAACAATGATAATCGCCGTAGGGCTATTTGCAATAATGGATACATTCACAGGTATATGTGCAGCAAAGAAACGAGGTGAGAAGATACATTCGAGAGCAATGGCACGTACCATCACTAAGATGATAATGTATGCCATAGCTATCATACTTGCTCATTTACTTGAAGTGATATTCATGGCTTGGATGCCTATCACGAGTCTTACCGCAGGATACATAGCTCTTGTGGAATTCAGATCAAATATGGAAAATATTGGTTATATTACAGATACTGACATCTGGACATATCTGAAAGATAAGATAGATGCCTTTAAACCAAGGAATGAAAATAAGGACGAAGAAGAAAAAGAAAGCAAATAAATGGTGTCCGTACGCGCCTAAAGAATGTACATGCAATGATGAAGTAAAATGTCCGAACAAACAAAAGACTTCTTCAAAAAGAATTGGCAACTGATGCTCACATTGGTATTGATACCTTTAGCAATAGAAGCTACTGTCCTTTATGAGGAACGAGGTTATAATAAGGCAAAAATTGAACAATATGAAAAGGATAACGTATTGCTTAGTGCTAATATGCTTCTGCAAGCTCAGTATGATGCCTGTAAAGGCTCAAAATAGAAGCTATAACGTAGCTACACAGAATGTTGAGTATTGGGAAGCAGATAGTATAGTAAAGGAAGTTCCTATACAGGATGAGATCTTTGAGAATTCAAAATTGGATCCAGAGAAAGAAAATAAAGCAAACCTTGAGCTTCAGGATATAATGAGAGAAGCTCGTAAACCAGAATAAGATGAAAGAAGGAAATATAATAGTACAACTTTTACGTAAAATGCTGCAACCGTTAGAAAGAGAAGTTGGATCAAAAAGTTATGAAGTACTTGCTGCAGGTGCTCATACAGATAAAGAATTTGATAGTATCATCATAGGTGATACTGCATGTTCTATTACCGTATATGAAGAGGATGATGCAGACAAGCGAACAGCAAGAGGATTAGCGGCTGCTTCTGCTCCCGCAGGTGCATATCTACCTGCGCCACAAGGAAGTAAGATCACTAAACTAACAATTGATCAAGTAGTTGTGGGTTATAACTCTACATTGTAGTAATGAATAACTTCCGTCCTAATATCAAATGTAGGTCAAAGACCTCTTATCACTCTATAATAGGAGGGGGAGGAGTTGCAGGATTCGTATTTGAAGTCGATACCACTAAGACAAGTGCAGGATCTTCAACGAGTACGCAATTTAAACTTCCTCTTATATCAGGAGGAACATTTCCTTTTGATGTTGATTGGGGTGACTCCAATAGTGACACTATAACTGCTTATAATCAAGCAGAGGTGACGCATACGTATGCTGCATCAGGAACGTATACTATTACTATTACAGGTGTTATCGATCAATGGAAATTCAATAATGGATTGGATAAACTTAAACTATTAAGTATTACAAGTTGGGGAGATTTTGACTTTAGTACTAATAGAGGATTCTTCGGATGTGATAATATGACGGCAATATCAGTTATTGACTCACCTACTGTGTCAGCAACGAATCTGGATTATACGTTCAGAGGATGCGGATCATTAGTAGATGGTGATTTTAGCGGATGGGGTACAACAGGTGTTACATCGTTCATTCAATTCCTTTATCTGAATACTTCATTCAACGGTGATATATCGAATCTGATACACGCAGGTGTTACAAATATTCAACAGATGATGTTGAATAATAGTTCTTATACAAGAAGTGATCTTAGTTCATGGGATGTAAGCGGTATATCAACATGGACAGACGCCTTTAGAGGAATGACCACACAGAACGGAACTATCTCAGGATGGGTTCCGAGTGGAAGTATGTCAGGAGTATTCAACCAGAATACAAATTATTTAGGAGGAGGTGTAGTTACTTGGACAATAGGAGGTATAACAGCAGCAGTGAATCTGTTTGCGGCAAATACATTCTCAACAGCAGTATACGATGCTATTCTCATTGCGTGGGAAGCACAGGCTCCTACGAACGCAGTAAGTATAAACTTCGGAAATAGTACATATACAGGAGCGGGTGCAGGAAAGGCAGCAAGAGCTTCATTGATCAGCACTTACGGATGGACGATCGTAGATGGAGGTTCAGTTTAAAATATAGAACATGGCACAAGAATTTGATAATAGAAACGGTACAGAGGATCGCTATGTGATAAGTCACTCAAGTGGTCCTATATTACATATTTCAATAGTAAAAGTAGGTCAGATGTTTACTACAGGACAGGGGAGCCTGAACACATTTATCCCTATAAAAGAAGGATGGGAGGACAGATGTGCTTTCATAAACGAACTATGGTTGAATATAGGATCATCAGATATTCCTCAACCCTCACATGCGTTCTATAACAGTAATAAGAATCATTTTGAGGATTACATGTCAGAAGATAACATGGACCCTGATATTCTTTTTATAGCCGCAGGTGAAGCGTGGGTACAGGAACATATTACCGATAGCCCTAAGAATCCTCATAATTGGATATTAGGAGAAGATGCTGAAGTATCTATGGAAATTGAAGGGAAATGATAAACATACATATAGATAGACATTACGAAGAAGAGCAGACCAAAGGAGATTGGTTACTGACAACTGATACAAAGAAATTCATGTGTAAGACACTTGAGCTTCCTTGGTTGGACAATCAGTCGAACATCAGTTGTATACCTGAAGGAAAGTATAAGGTTGTAGTGCGTTATTCCAATAAGTACAAACGACATCTGCATATTACGGGAGTACCTGATAGAGGTTATATTCTCGTCCATTGGGGGAATTATGCAGCAAGTAAGAATCCTAAATCAGGACAACCTGATATCAGAGGCTGTGTCCTTGTAGGTCAGCATTATGCTGATTTTGACGGAGACGGTAATGATGAGATAGCAGCATCTAAAAAGCAGACGTTCTATAAGATAATGGATCTAATTGAAGATGATGATGCAGAGATCGAATTGGAAATATGCGGTAACGGGTTTTACAATGGAGAAAAGAACATCACTTGAGTGGATATTCATAGTAATATTCATAGTAATGCTTATCGCAGGAGCAGTTGCTCTATTTAAAGGAGAACCTTATCTTCTTGCTTTACATAAGGAGAATAAGGATCTTCGTACAGCACAGAAATTATCTGATGCACGTATTGATTCATTGAATAAGATCATTGAAGCACGTGATGTTCAGATCGCTGATATAGATGGTGAACGTGAAGAAAGCAGGAAAAGGAGAAAACGGATAGAAGGTAATTTACCTAAGATAGATGAGAAATTTGAAAGAGATATTGCTATCATTGCTTCTGATGATGCCATTGCTGACTTTTGGGCAATCGGAGACATCTTCAAAGGACACGATATCAATAACTGATACTACCGCAGACGGAAGGGAATATACCAACGACATTGTTGATGACCCTAAACTCGGCATCATGTTCCGTACTACTGCTGTCGGCATGGACATCATCAGGGAGATACATGCTTCACGTATCAGAACTGAATCAATAAATGATAGTTTAGAGGCTATCAATTCAGAACTAATATTCGATCTATTCAATTGTGAGCGTCAGCAGGAGTTGATGACATTGAATATAATCGATCTGGAACTTAAGAACAATGAAGTAAGGAAACAGTACACAGCAGAACAGAAGATTACTGATAATAAGGACCTTGAGATAAAAGGTCTTAAGAAGAAATTATTACCTGCAAAGGTCATAGTGATAGGGGGTCCTATTGTAATAGGGGCGTCATTAGCTGCTATGTTTTATTTGCTTCTTAAATAATGCTTAAATTTGTAATAACTGATCAATGGATAGACAACAAGCGTTGGATTTCGTTCTAAAGAAGAACAGTTGGGTTAAGAAGCCCGCTACTCAACTTAGAGAACGATTGAAAAACATTGGCATCAACGTTTCACTTATTGAAACAGGGTCGGTGCAGCAGGAAGCTCGAAAGATCATTAAAGAGGGTAACTTCGAGCAACATGATGAGATCAGGATGAAGATCCGCAGAAAGTGGATCACACCTGAAGGAAAGGTCGGATTCTCGTATGAACGGGATGAGGATCAAATTGCGTTTGAGGACATTGAAGCTGTACTTGAGCGTCTTCTTAAAGATAGGGTTGAACCTTATCAGGAGAAGCATGATAGAGCTGAGAGTGATCTTATGCTGTCGGTGTTCACATCGGATAAGCATATTGGAGCGCGAACAGCTACAAATAGTATGTATGAGAACAAATATGACCGTGATGCAGTTTTTGAACGCCACGGTCTTTTAGTTGATAGGATAATGCAGGAAAGAGAAGTGTTCGGTAAGTTTGATACATTCGTGATGTATGACCTGGGTGATCCGTTAGACGGTCAGAACGGTCAAACTACACGTGGTGGTCATATACTGCCTCAGAACATGGACGATAGAGAGCAGGTTGATTGCTTTGTTGAGGTAACGATCAAAACAATGGAGACAGTTATCACCAACGATACTGCAAACAACTATAAGCTCGTTCTTGTTTCCAATGATAACCATACAGGTTCATTCGGTTACGGAGCACTGCTTGCTATCAAATACTATCTTGAATTGCGACATGCGAACTGCGAGGTGATCGTATCATCTCAGCTCTTAGATCATATCATATTCGGTGAACACGCATACATCTATGGACACGGTAAGGACGAAAGAGATCTAAGGTCAGGCATGCCTCTTAACTTGAATGATAAGACGGAAGGATACATCAATGACTATATTGACCGTAAGAAGATACGAAGTCCTTTTATACATGTGGTCAAAGGAGATCTACATCAATCTGCTATCAATTATGCTAAAAGGTTCCGCTATAAGAACAACATGAGCATGTATGGTGCGTCTGGTTGGATACACAACAACTTTGGAAGCGGTAACGCAGGAGTTGATTATGAGATCACTGATATGAACAGTGAGAGAATTTATGAATCAAGAATAACATTCGGACATGACACTTAATGAATATACAGATCAGGTAATAGAGGCAGTGCGCCCTGAGATCCATGATGATGACGTTCTTGACAGACGTTACATCAAAGACCTCATACATAATCAACGTGCAGTATGGGTACGTAACGAATTGAATAAGAACCGTGCTATACCTGAGGAACTCATACAGGATCTTGGGTGCGTTGACATACAACAGGCAGATGTATCAGAATGCTGTGATTTCACATCAGGATGTAAGATCATGCGTACGGCACTCAAGTTACCTACTCCTATTGCTCTGCATCATAGAGAGGCGATAGAACGTGTAGGACCTGCCTTATCGAATGAGAAGCCTTTCTCTGTCAAGGGATACAATGAGGCGCTCTTCTTCGGTAATAGTAAATTCAACAGTGAAATGATAACTGCTTACCGCAGAAACGGCTATCTGTTCCTTGTATCGAAGAGTCCTACCGTAATGCTTCTACAGAAGATATCTGTACGCATGGTAGCTGCTGACCCTACGGATGCGGCAGTATTCAATACATGCAGTGGATCTCCTTGTTATTCAGATGATAATGAGTATCCGCTTACAGATTGGATGTGGCAATACATGAAAGAACCTATTACTCAACAGATATTGCGTAAAATGATGATACCGAATGATGCGGTAAACGATGGAACACATACACCTCCTACTCAGAATGTACAGAAATAAGACCGACATAGGATCTAAGGAGTTATACCAATCTTATCGAAAAGGGCTTGACTCTATCGAGAAGGACACAGGATATGATCTACCACGTATGGTGATCAATAAAGCTGTGCATGAAGTGAATCGTAAAATAGTACAGAGGATGATCGATCATAATTTCATATTCAAGATGCCTTATAAATTAGGTACGATCATCATATTGAAAAATAAACCCAAAGTAAGGATGATGCCGAATGGAAGATTGAATCTCCCTATCGATATGCATGCTACTCAACAACTTTGGAAGGAGCAACCTGAAACAAGAAAGGTGAAGTATATATATCACCGTAATCTTCATTCAGGAGGCTACGTGGCATCTTTCAAGTGGAAGAAGACAGGTGCAGATGTGAAGAACATATTCGGATACGGCTTTCATGCTGTAAAAGGTGTGAAACGAGAGCTCGGAAGAGCTATGAAGGACCCATTGAGAAAAGTAGATTTTTATGAAAAGTGATCTAACAAAAATGAGTGAGACCTCAAACGGTGTCACCAAAGAGGTATGTGTTGATAAAGCTGAGAACGGTTTCGTTATCCGCATCAACAAGTACGGTGAAAAGGACGGTAAGTATTTTGATGAGAGTAAGTTATACATCTCATCTACCAATCCTCTTGATAAGAAATCTGACACTCCCTCAGAACAACCATTTGCAACAAGGGAAGCTGTATATGCTGCAATAGATAATCTATAACCATGTTGAACGGAAAATATGTTGGCTTAGAGACAATAGTAGAACGTGTTTACCGTGATACGGGATTCACTGTAGATACTGATTGGGTGAATATTGCAGAATGGATAGGTGACGCTATCGATCTTGCTAATACTCCTATGCAGTATAAGGAACGCATTACTGACGGTGTTGATCATCCATTCATTACAATAGTGGACGGCAGGGGAGAACTCCCATGTGATCTGAGAGATATCATTCAGACACGCATGTGTGACGGAGCTCCATTGAGATATTCTACTGATTCCTTTCATTTCAGCAGACATGCTGCTGATTGTGTGGATCTTCAGTGTAGATCAGATCTGACCTATAAGGTGAATGATAATTACATCTTCACCAATTTTGATACAGGTGAGATCGAGATGGCATATCATGCATTCCCCGTAGATGATAGAGGATTCCCTCTTATACCTGACGATGAGGTCTTCAAGCAGATGGTCGTAGCATATGTGGCAGAACGCATAGGTTATAAGCTGTTTCTCAGAGATAAGCTCAGAGGAGACAAGTATAGACTGCTTCAGCAGGAACGCGCATGGTACATGGGTAAAGCACAGACGAAGCCTCTTGTTCCGAACAGAGATAAGATGGAGAGTATCGGAGGTCAGTTCAGAAGACTTGTAACATTCAGAAACGAATCAAATAGTGGGTTCAGAGACCTTGGTAAACAACAGGTCATGCGGAATCACACAGGATATAGATCATGAAAGCAGAAGAGATCGCAAACGGGTTTGCCAAAGGTCTTGTAAAGGATATTGCAGATACCGCTAAAGAGAATACCACTTACGAAGATGCTCTCGATATTAGACTCAATTCTAATGCGGGAGCTTCAGACTATATAGTGACCAACGTGAAAGGGAATGAATTTCTATTCACTGTTCCTGACACGCCTAACATTATTACAATAGAGGTAGTTGAAAGCGCACTTACATCCTTATTTACTACATCTACGCAACTTGTCACATCATCAGGAATTGCAACAGGTTCATTAATTACAGGAACGAATACTGATGTTGATGATTTTGTAGATCAGATAGAGGATTCATTGAATAATGACTTTCCTACGTTGAATCTCAATGTGGCACGTATAGGTAATAGACTGCGTGTGTGGTCATATACTACGGAGATCATATCGTTCAGCGCAGCATCATCTTATACCGAATATACTCTACAGGTAGCGCAGCTCGATCAGAAGATCATAGGATGGGACAATGCTGATAATACCATATATCTACTTGTTACAAATGATAATACATCTACAGGCGGAGTAGGTTCGTGGTATAAATTAGAAATAGATGATGTCACTCTTACTTCTACCATCTCACTTCTGTATTCAGACCTTTTGAATGTTACACAGCAGTTTCCTATTGCTAATCCTGGAGGCATAGAGACAGTACATGAAACTCCAAGTATTGCACGTTCATATTGGACAGATAGACTGAACGACCTCAAATCGATCAATTTTGCAGATGAGAACCTGATGGCAGTAAGTCCGAGTACCATTGGGATATCTCTCGACATACAATTGGACAAACCTACATTGGAGGAAGTTGTCGATGGAGGATCATTACTTGTAGGTCATTATCAGGTGTCATATGCGTTACGTACTCTTGCAGGAGGTGTAACTCCTTACGCACATACATCGAACAGTATATTCATCACTGACGATAGTATTAATAATTCTTATCAGACCTATAACGGCGCAGAAAGTCAGACAGTTTCAAATAACGCATTCATCATCAAGATCGATAATGTTGATACCTCATTCGAGTATATTGACATTATCATCCTAAGAAAGGAAGATGAGAACGGTGTGACCTTTATTGACAAGGTTGCTGAGATACCTGCATCAAGTTCAACCATCTATTACAAGCACACAGGAACAGAGGAGGCATCTACGATCACTGAAGTGGCGTTCACAAAACTCAGTAATCTGTTCAGAAAATGTTATACCATAGCACAAAAGGATAATATCCTATTTGCAGCAAATACAAGCGGTGATCAATTCGATATCGATTTTGATGCGAGAGCATATAGGTTTGCATCACGTACTCCTCAAGATTCTTATGACCATTCGACAACTCCTCCAACACTTATACTGGCTCCTGTGGCGCAATCTCACGGATTAGTACTGTCCAATAATACTCCTGATCCCGTATCTACTACAACTTTACTTCTACCGAGTTTTCCTTTTGAATACGAGGAAGATGCTGATGCTATTAATCAGGATCAGGAGATATACAGATATCAATCAGATGGTGAAACACTCGGAGGAGAAGGTCCCAACGTAAGTTATAAATTTGTTGATAAGCCCCTTGCCGCTGATTATAGAGAAACAAACGCATATGCCTATCCGTGGAGATGGATATACCATCATACACCAGGATCTGTAAATGTAGGAGGATCAAATTATGAAACAGGAGATTCTTGGCCTGACTTCAAGTCGCCTTATATTGATCACATCTACCGTAGTCACAGAAGAGGTGAGACATATCGTTACTCACTTGTACCTGTAAAGGACGGTAGAGAGGGATATGCAAAATGGGTAGGTGACATACGCATGCCTGACATCTTTGAGGATTATCAAGAGGCGCATCCGCTTGATGCTCCTGAGAATGAAGGTAAGATATTTCCTCTTGCTACTAAAACGGGAACTAAAACATGGCATGTCAATGCGCTCGGTATTGAATTTACAGTAAACGTACCTGCAGATATTCGTGAACAAGTAGATGAGTTCAGGATCAAACGTGTTAAAATAGAAGATAAGGATAAGTCCGTTATAGCACAGGGGATGATTCATTATACCATGCTTGATACTCGTAATAATTCGTACATGCTTCCTTTAGGCAATGATCATACTAATGGTAGTTATTATCATGTGAACCATACGTTAAACTATGCATATGAGACAAGTTCTCTTGGTCAACAATTATCTACTTACACTCCTTGGAAAGATTACGGAGTGGGGTATGATCAAGAAGCTAATGAGGTACAGGTAAGAAATGGTACTCAAAGAATAGTTACGTTGCAGTCACCCGATTTCTTATTCGGTAAAACCTATGATCATCGTCCAGGGGATCGTATAAAGATTGTACAGGGCATAATTGAATATGACAATGTCAAATTCAAAAGTGATGATCAAAACAATAAGCAAGTACAAAATGGAGCATTCTGGAAATTATATCAAGGAGTTCCTCTTGAAGTCCCGTTGTTTGGTCCATATCGTGAAATTAGGGCAGGACAAAGCTGCGGATGGGATGACGATTTTACAATAGATGGTAGTAAGTTTGAAAATAGAAGTCTGTGGATTGAGGGAACTCTTTCGCACCCGTTAAAAGGTGTGAATAACGTAGAGGGAGGACGTTATTCACGTGGATCTGACACTACAGTTCTTGCTCTTGACGAAGGCTTTAGCGTTAAATATCAGCCCAATGCACGAGGTTCAGGTCTCTCCTTTGATCCTCTGGGTATGCAAGTAACTACTGGAACTGCTCGACCCGATAAATATATGGTAAATATCGTACGTGATAACGATGGAGCATATGGTGGTCAGACGCATGCTGCACGTACTACCAATCAATATATCAATACAGGTACTATCATTAAGATTACTGATGCCTCATCTTATACGGTCGATTCTTATGGAGGAGATACGTTTGTGAACATCTTTGATACTCTTAAGATGGTAAAAAATCTGGTAGAAGACGATAATGATGATGTAGGATCAGGAGGACCTAATTATACAGGACATAGACGTTCTATGGCAGGAGTATATTTTCCTGTAGAATCTTCGGTCAATACAGATCTTAGAGAAGGTTATCATCTCAATGGTAAACAGAATCCGTCAGGTTACTGGTGGGGAAACGATCCTTTACCGTCTGAGCCTGATCTATTTGTTATGGAGCAAAAAGGAGAATGGTTTGCTTATAATTATGTCTATTCTCAGATGATGGATACTCAACGTTCATTTCCTATACCTGTCAATGCTGATTACGAGAATGTACATCCTGTACGTATCTGGGCATCAGCAACGAAAGTATATGGTGAACTGACAGATGCGTGGAGATTATTTGATGGAGAGACGTATATTGATATCCGTGGAGATCTTGGAGAGATCAGACAATTGATCAATCAGAGCGATACACTCATTGCTTTTCAAGAAAGAGGCATAGGAGTAGCATCAGTAAATGATCGATCTGTTCTCAACGATAGCGAAGGTAAAGGAATAGTCATAGGTAAATCAGGAGTACTTCCGAGATATGATTACCTGTCCACAGTAATGGGTGCTTGGCATCAATTCAGCTTTGCTCAGTCTGCTGAAGCTTTCACTTTCTTTGATAAGAAGGATGGAGGCATCTACATGTATTCACAACAGGGAATTGTAGATCTTACTCAGGATAGGATCAAAGGATGGTTATATGAGAATACAAGAGGGCAGATACTTCAACATGATGGTATTCTTCCTATAGGAGCGTACAGAGCAGGTATCACAGCAACATATGATAACAGGAATAAAGAATTCCTTATCACATTCCATGATGCGAATGATATTACAGATTATGATGTAGCAGGTGAAGTAAGACCTGAGTATGAAGCTAATGCATTCACTATCGCATATGACGATAAACATCAACGGTTCACATCATTCAGATCATACAAGCCTACCATGTATATCAATAATAATAAACATTTAATATCACCTGACCCTGATAACGGAGAAGACGGGTACTTACATGATAAAGGAGATAGAGGGGTATTCTACGGAAACGACCCCTCTACTTCACATGTTACCATTGTGGTAAATAAGCATGCGTCATACCCTAAGGTATTTGATTATATGAGATGGCTCACTGAGGTCTTTGATGCCAACGGAGTAGAGCTCACTGATGAGACCTTCTCAAAATTGACAGTATGGAATCCTTATCAAACGACAGGGGAGCGTACAGAGTTCATTCGTAGATTACGTGAGTGGAGACATAATATCGTATATGAACAGGGAACGAAGAATAGAATACGCAGTCACTACTGCAAACAGAAGTTTGAATTTACAAACAATGATGATAAAGAGTTTAAGTTACATTATCTAATTAATTCCATTAGGGTATTCCTAAAGTAAAATTAGAAAATCATACTTGATACATGAATGAATCTAAACTATATTTGTAGCGATGTCTGAAAACTCAAGATTGAAGAAGTTCGAGGGTTATCCCCATGCCATTGAAAATGGTATCGAATACAACGGTGACTATGTAGAGGGTGGAGAGATAGGGATCACATTCCCGTCTTCCCCCGATGCAGAGTTCATTGTGAGGAAGGAATCCCTTAATAAGGTACGCCTTGAGAAACTTGACAAACTCCGTGAAAAGAGAGTAGGTGATCCTGTTTCAGACAGAAGTTTCTACATGCAGGCTGAAGAGGTCGTCCAAAGTGAAATGTCAGATCTACTTGCAGAGGGTATCGACCCGCTTGCAGGAGGACAGGAGACATTTGCTCAGGGAGGAGCTCGAAGAAAGTATGCACAGGGAGGATATAACGGTCGGTATTCTATCCCAGACATAATGGAAGACCCTACTGCCGAACGAGTTTCTTATACAGGCATGCCTACTGCAGATCTTACACAACTTCCTACAGAAGACCTATCAGGAGCACCTGCTATACCTGCAGGCTCTGAACGTAGTGCAAGTACTGGCATAGGAGATAACAGTCCTCAAGGACACCCAGGTTCAGTAAGCTCTGTTGCAGGTTATGCAAAGGCTGCAGGCGCTTTAGGGCAAGGATTAAGTGGACTTGCTCCAAACGATCCTTATGCAGCAGAAGGAGTGGGACAAAAAGATGCAGGAATGCAGGCAGGTGAAGCATCAGTTGATGCCGTTGCTTCTGCAATTCCATTCGTAGGTCAGTTCTACGGGGCAGGAAAAGGGATATCAAGCGGTTTTGAAGCAGGTAGAGATGCTGCTCGTGCAGACGATAATAAAGAGGGGGCTGAAGTTGCTGCATATTTCGGAGGCATGGCTGATCCTATGGGGTCAACTTTTGATATTGCTGCTGATCATAAGAGTGGTGCAATATCTACAGGTGATGCGATCGGGGCAAACTTCCTAAATTTAATAGCATTTGGAGGAATAGGCGGAGTAGGAGACGCAGCTTTAGAAAAGAAAAGAAGAGCTTTTGTAGAACGAGGTGCCAATAAAGAAATGATCGCAACATTAGGTAGAGAACGTGCTGCAGCAGGAACTTCATATAATACACCAAAAGGTATACAGAACAGAGTAGCACCTAAGATAAACGTACCACGTAGTGTAGGTACAGGAGGAGTAAGACATATGGCTAACGGAGGAGCACGTAGTTTTGCACCAGGAGGTGTTAACTATACTGATCCTACTGATCCGAACGATCCATGGAGTACAGATTTCAACACTGCTCCTATCAACCCTCAGGCGTTAGAGTGGGATCAAGAAGCATTACAGGAGTATTTACAAGCGGTCAATGCAGAACGACCTGGCGGAGTAGGTGCAGAAAAAGGAGGTTCTCCATCTCAACCTAAGGTTGATTACGCATGGCCTTTTATGGAAATATTGGATAAGGAAGATCCTGTATCAATTGAAGATGATCCATATGTGATCTCTGAAAAGGATTCAGACCAACTGTACTTTGAACAGAACGTAAGTGGTAATTATGACAATCCTGATAAAAGACCTAAAGATCCTAAAGATCCTAAAGATCCTAAAGATCCTAAAGATCCTAAAGATCCTAAGAAGGCTAAGACCGATAACACAGGTAAATATATTCAATCAGGTATAGGAGCACTTGCACAGATAGCACCTAATCTTGCTTACCTCTTCGGAGAGGGTAAGGATTACGACAGAGTGAGCTATCCTAAATATTCTCCTAAGCACATGAGTGGACTTGTACCTCTTCGTGAAGCACGGGATTCTTATGCATCAGCAAGAGAAGCTATGAGACAGCAGGGTCGTTTAGATCTTGGAGCTCTATCAGCACTTGCTACGCAGGAAGCAGGGTCCCGATCAGGAATAAGAGAGCAGATACAGAATGCCAATGTAGGCATAGACAATCAGGCATCTCAATACAACATAGGTAATGAGATTCAGGCACAGCAGGCAACTGCTGCCAACAAAGGACAATATCAGACCAATAAATTTGCTGCCATGCAAGGCATAGGACAAGGAGTATCATCTGTTCTCAATGAAGGTCAGAAGATCGACAATGACACAATGGTCAAAATGATGTTCGCTAAAATATTCGGTAAAACGAAATAATCATGGGAGTCAATAGATTTACACAGTTCAACCCTGCTGCTATGCAACAGACCTATGAACCTTTTCCTTTCGAGAAGATGTTCGCTATGGCGCAGTATCAGAGGAATAGAGATGATAATGTCACAGGTGTTCTTGATAAGGTAAGATCAGAGATGCATGTCGAACCAGGGCTTGCTACTCCAGATGATGCTCGCATGGTCAATGCTGATAGGGACGCTGCGGTTGCTGATATTACATCAAGATATCGTAGTGGCGAACTGGATTATTCAGGAGTAACTGATGCCATATGGAAAATGCGACAAGGATGGGAAAATGACAATCGTGCAAAGTTTGTAAAGTCTGATTTCAATATGAAGAACGCTATCCTTGCTGAGACGCTCAAAGAAGGTTACGGGACCACTGATGCGTATGGGATTCACAATCCTGATGCTCACACGTGGACAATACCCGATAAAGAAGCTATTATAAAAGCAGGGGGTATGGTAACAGGTGACATGTACAATAGGCTGTCAACAAAAGGAGCTCCTATTGCATATAAGACCTTTCTTGATCCGATCAAAGCGGATGCTATAACCAATCATGGATATGTTGAAGATCCTGATACAGGTCAATTGATAGCAACGGTCACAACTAAAGATTCAAGTCTTGATCTGACACAGATAGGTAGAAAGGTGAAGCCCGCCCTTGAACAATTATCGAGTGATCCATATGGACACGGAAGACTTGATCAAGCAGGAGGAGCTGACGGAGAACTGCAGAAGCATATTGCAATGCGACAATATCAGGAACGTATACAGGGAAGAGAGTTCACTTATAGTGATCTTAAAAAGGAACTGATGGCTGAAGCTTCCAAGATGATAAAACTCAACACCAGTGAAACATCTACATCTCCTAAGACTCCAAAGAGCGGAGGAGGAGGAGTAGGCGGAGACGGAGGGCTATTCGGAGGAGGAGCAAGAACTGGACCTATCATGCCTTCTGCAGTAACAGATTCAGAAATAGGAGGATCATCATCTCCATCAATTGCAGCAGCAGACCTTACAGGAATGAATCCATATGATGAACCTGATACACCCATAAACAAGAAGACAGGACTTCCTGAAACTACTCGCAATGGGGTCAATCATTCCAACATATTTGCTTTCTCAGCAGCTGAACAACAGGATGTTCTGGAGAAGACAATAGAATCTTTTACTACTGAGTTGATGAACAGTCGATCTGAGATCCCTGTTCCTGGCGGCACAGCATATACAATGACAATTGATCAGGTCAATCAGGAAGCCCGTAAACGAGGAGAAGCTCACTTTGCTCGGCAGAAGAAGGTAGCCGCTGCTTATCGCGATGCTTCCATTGAAGCTGTTGAAGCAGGTATAACAGTTCCTGTCCTTGATGAGAATGGTAAATTCAAAAATCAGGGAACAGGTAGATGGGGAGAAGTTGAAAAAGATCTGAACACCATTGTTGCTAATACATCTGCTGATAAAGAAACAATGGATGAGGTTAATAACCGTATTGATAGGTCTGATCTTCCGAGAGCGGTGAAGATAGCAATGAAGACAATGTCTTTCAGTAGTGTAGCTGACTTTAATGCAAGTGTTGTAAAAAAGGTCAGAAGTATTTGGCAAGGTACAGGAGATATTCTTGGTCTACGAGCACATGATAAATTCATGGACATATATGATCAGCAACTTGCTACTAAATTCGGAGCAAGCGAATTTGCGCCATTGATGTATCCACTCTTTTCTACTGAGGACACTGAGACGGTATCAAAGGATCAGTTGGCTTCTCACAGAGCTTTGATAACTGCCGCTAAGGATATTGCTGAAAATGGTTCAGGAGGCATATATTACAATAATGTCAGACTGAATGCTCCTAATGAAGAAGGAGAGGACGGCATGACCCGACATAAATTGTTTACACAGGATGGAGGCACGGATTACTTCATAGGTCATCAATATCATGCAGAAGAATATCGTTATGATCAAGATCATAATAAGGTGTTTGTCAGCGGAAAATACAAAAAGAAAAATCAAAGTTTTGATAAAACTAAACCTGAATCTGCAGACAATCCGTTCTATGTTGAGAGTAACCTATACGAAATAGACGTTACAGAGACCGCATTCAGTACAATGAGCTATGATCAGGTAAGAGCCCTTCATATCATGGATGCTATTCAAACTTCAATGGAGACCATTGGAAAAGGAATGATAACATCTGTACCATTGTTTGAGCCTGATAATGTTCTTGAAGCGATGGATGATCTTGTGATCAAAAAGAATATGGATAACACGTGGGCGATCCATCGGGGGAAGACAAATACTCCCAATGGCAAAGTTGCTGAGATATCTGACATATTGAGAGATCCTGATAAGTATGGTATAAACAGACCTCCTGAGAATCCTGACAGACTTTCAAGAGGACAGTTGATGAGTCATATAATGGATGTTACTTATTCCCGATCAGGAGATCCTGATGAGATGGCACGTAGAACAGAAGCTGCTACAGGAGAACGTCGTAGTAGGAAAGGAGACGACATTCCTACAGATTGGAGAACACGATTTACAAAATTATCTTCATTTGGAAATTTCCGAGAAGGATTCATTAATGACGACGTCAGTGATGAAATGATCGCAGAATATACAGCAGGTATCATGGCTAAAGAATCTTCAGATGGTACGGACAATGAGATGTATGGCGGTTACAAAGGGCAGTACAAAGGTCATTTTCAATTAGGAAACGATGCTATCAGAGATGCAGCAAGGGATATTGGGAAGCCTATTCCTACAATTGATGAATTAGAAGATGACCACGATCTTCAAGCAGAATTGTTCTATGCGTACTCTGCTAAGAATTACAGAAAACTTAAGAATGATATGGACAATTTTAGCGAACTTTCGACAAAGCAGCAGATGATGGTCCTTGCGTATGCACATAATGCAGGAGCGAGTCGTACCGCAGGAGGAAAGGACGAAGGAGTGACCGTTTGGCAAGATAAAGACGGAAACTGGCAAGTGAATGTAGGGGGTTTCACAGATGGCTTCGGTACATCATCTTCTGACTTTACTGATGAAATGGATCATAGATTCGATGGTTAATGGGAAATAGACCCACAACATTGGGAGGAGGTCTCGATAGAAATAACCTCCCTATAGAAGAGCAGGACCTCAGACCTACGACATTAGGCGGAGGACTTCGTAAAGAACGAATATCCAATCGTGTCTTAGGTTCTCCAAAGGTTCCTTCTCAGTTTCCTGACGAAAGACAAACTCAATTTGTAGTAGGGCAGGATCAAGAAGACGTCGTTGCAAAACAGCAATCAGGATGGAATCTGTTTGGAAAATTTGCACTCAATTTTGCTACAGAAGCTACTTTAGGATCAGCAGAAGCTGCAAGTTATCTGTTCGATATTGAACAGATGGTAGAGATCAAAGGAGGAGAAGAGAAAGAGTTCTCGAACTGGTTTGCAGAGCTTATGAACGCAGGTAAAGAAAGTATTCATGCTGCAGCTCCTGTAAGACAGACATTGGAATCACGTGAAGGATTCGCTCCTTCTGACGGTACATGGTGGGCATCAAATGCAGAATCAATAGGTTCTACCCTTGCTATCATGTTCCCTTCAATGGCAGTAGGTAGAGCAGCAGGTGCAGTAGGTAAAGGACTACGTTATTTAGGGAAAGGAACACGACTTGCAAATAAGACAAGGCAGGCGAATCAAGCAGTAAAAATAGGCAACAAGCTTCTTTATGGTAAAAAAGCAGGAGCCGCAGTAGAAGCAGGAGTTTCTGCAGGGGCATCACGATACATTGAGAATACCATGGAAGCTCATGAGACATATGAGCAGGCTTATCAAGAATTGAGAGCTAAAGGTACTCCTGTAGAGGAAGCTAAGAAGAAAGCAGGAAAGGCAGCATCCGAAGTATGGAAACAGAACTGGTGGTTATATGCCATTGATGTTGCTCAGTACATGACCCTTACAAAAGGTATAGGAGCAGCAAGTCTTAAAGCAGGTAGATATAAAGAAGGAGCTCTTAAGTTCGGTAAGCAGATGGTCGGTAATATCGCATCTGAATCCTTTGAAGAAGGTTTTCAGTATGTAGCATCTCAAGAATCAATACGGGCTGCTACAAAGGATAAACCTTTCATGGAACTCAAAGGAGTGACCGTACGTATGGCAGACTACCTTAGAAGTCCTGAAATGCATGCTTCCATGTTCTTAGGAGGCGTAGGTGGAGGTGTATTCCATGCCTTCGGTAAAGCAGTGAATTATAAGGTCAAAGACCTTGCAGATGCTACTCTTGCTAATCAGAGATCCATCCTTGCAGGAGATCTATCGACAGCAAGTAAGATACAGGATGCAACTCTGTGGGATACAATGTGGGCACATGCTGCAGCAGGGAAACTTCAGGATCTTAAGGATCATTATGAAGACCTTTACAATAAAGACGACGCAGAGTTTGCAAAAGAAGGTAAGTCTCCAGAGGAAGCTACTGAAATACGTGCCAAGTTCACAGAGATGATGGAAGACATGGATTTCATTGAAGCTGAGTTCAACGCAATGGCTTCTGACAGTTCTATAGATGAGGATACATTACGTGTCCGTTTATCTGCATTATGGGACAAACGTACTGCTAATAGAAGCTTAGTAGGATTTGATAGAACCGTAAAGGCTGAGGCAGCAAATGTGAGTAAAGACGGAGCGTCTGCTACTCAGACCAAGAGAAAAGAACTCAATTATCGTCTTAAGGTTGTAAAGAGGGAGATCAAGGCATTATCTCCAGATAAGGTAAAGAACAATCCAGGTATAAAGGAGGTTCTCGGTGTTTTTAATGCGAGAAAAGCAGAACTTGAGAAGGAGATCGCAGATATAGACAAGCAACTTGATGAGAAGGGAGAGGATCGTCATACCATCACATCTTACGACAGAGGGTTTGAAAGAGCAGTTGCCGATCATGAGCAAACGCTTATGAACATATCTCACTCTGATGAAGTGCTTAAGTACACTGAGACCAAAGAAGGTTTAGAAGAACTTAAAAAGGACTCTATACGCAGACGTAAGGAGATGGCATTAATGGCTATATCTCACGATATGAAGCTTGAAGATGTTGACAATTTCATTGCACACCCTGAATACGGTAAGGACATGCTCAGTAAGCTTGAAAAACTTGCTGAAGAAGGTAGAGCATATGCTCCTGCTCCTACTGATCAGGATGCCATGAAGAAACGACATGAGAGTACTCCATTATTATGGAAGGATCTCAAAGATCTCAAGGATGTAGGGACAGATACAAAAAATATTACCAATAGTGAAGACTTCTTGAAGCGTTACGGTAGTGACCCTAAGTTCAAGAAAGCTGTAGACGAGCTCTTCAAAGATGAGATCGCTGAGGCAGAAAAAGCTGATACAAAAGCACAGGAAGCACCTACTACCCCAGAAGATGTTGTTTTTCCAGGAGAAGGAGAACCTGAGAATAATACTACAGATCCTGAAGACGGAGACGCAGATGGACGTACCACAGGACATGATAATAACTCAATGGTTGTTCAGACCAATGAGTATGCGATGTATTCTCTGAAGAACGGTATTGTAACATTCAAGGGAACTGAAGGAGATGTCAAGATGTCTCTTGATGAAGCAAGAAAGCTTGAAAAGTATCAAGAACTCAAAGAAGGTACGGGCAGTCGTTTTCTATATACTAAGGATGGCCTACTCATTCCTAATGAGAACAACGTCATACCTTATGCTGATGGAAGCGCACCTACTCCTTTCATGACATCTGAGGAATTCCGCTTACTCAATGATCCTGATGTGGATCTCAGAGGAGCTACAGTAAGATTTCAAGTGATAGCGAATGCTGCTTGGATGCCAGGAAGAACAGCTACTACCAAGACAGGTAGGAAGGTAAAGGTTGATTTCTCCAACATGCTCATCATAGCAGTTACTGATGTGGACATCGGAGGAACCGAAGGTACAGTAAGATTGGGAATGCTCCGAAGTACATCAGGTACTCAGACAGATAATGACCAACGTGCTATGAATGCTCTTAGACGGAGGATCCATATCGAATGGCATAACAACAATAAGGGAGCTGCGACATATACGACAGAGTTGAGCACTACTGTAAAGAGAAAGACCTCTGGTCAACTCAATATGGAAGGAGTTACTCCTCAGGCGCCGCATCTTACTCTTGCACCTAATGATCCTTTATTCTTCGGCGTAGTCACTGAAGAGGATAGTAGAGTCAATATTATACTCAACGAGGGAGATAAGACCTTTGGTGTAGATCCTACTACAGGAATGCGCGTACGAGCACGTTCAGGTCTTCTTGGTAAGAAAGGATCAGTAGTATTCATGCGTAGACGACCTGATGGAGTATTCATCCCTATCACTATGTACACTGCTGCAGTAGAAGAAGTAGCTGCTGTACAGGAAAAGATCAATGCTCTACTTGATACGCTCAATACGGAAATAGAAAGTTCTCCTGACCTATCTACATCATTCGGATATGTCAGAAAAGCCAATGTAAAACTCCGAACTCTCACATGGAGGTCATTGAAACTTGATAAAGAATCAGGTAAGTTCAAACTTGGGAAACAGGGGGCTGCAAAATTAGATGAAAGTAATAAGATCGTAAATGCGAAATTTGAATACGGAGACGAACTTTATTCGCTCGATGAGATCAAAGTGCTATTACAAAGAGCTATCATCAGAGTAGATGCTAAAAAAATAAATACAGGTAAATATAATGAGAAGATCTCCAAGGCAGGTATCGTTAAGATACAGATGGTTGCTGAACGACCTTTCGTAGGTGGTAATATAGAGCTTAATGCTCCAGAGGCATTACCTGATGTAGAGGTTGTATATGATGAAGAGACCACGCAGGATGCGGTAAAACAGGAACTTACTGATGTACCTGATCCTGAGGCTCCTCCTGTAACATCGAAAGATGATGAATGGTTCTCTCTCGATCTCACTGCTGACGATGATATTGGTACACTCAAAGATGATCAGACTCGTAAGCGTGTTGTAACAGGAGAGGTCACAGAACAATGGAACGAAGAAGAGGAGAAAGCATGGCTTGAACAGAATTATCCTGACATGCCTCTTTCTGTACTTGAAGATCTCCGTGAGATATATGGTAAGACAGGACCTGAAGCATGGGGACTGTTTCAACGAGGTATCATCTATGTAGCTCGATCAGCACAGAAGGGAACTCTCTATCATGAGGCTTTCCACGCTGTATTCAATACAATGCTTACTCCAAAGGAACGAGCTCATATTCTCAGCATGGGAAGCGAGTTTGCTGACGGTGCTATCAATATTGAAGAGTATTGGGCAGATAAGTTCATGGACTATCGTTTCGGAGTTATCACTGCTAATACTCTCCCTGCTAAGATCCTTGATTTTTTCAAACGTATCCTGAATCTTATGCAGATCGTATTGGAACGTAGAGGTGTTATTAACGGACCAAGCTCTGTTGATCAGTACTTCTATCGTATCGATAAGGGGCTGTATGCTAAGTTCAAGACGCCTTCTGAATATGTCAAGCGTAATGTCACACGATTCCGTTCACGACTGAGTAATGCTGACAGTAAGCTCGATCCGAGAGAATATGAACTCGGTATCGGTACTATCAACTCTCACGTTGTTCTACTCGGTATTCCTAAAGTACGTAAAGAACTGGGAATGCCAAGTAATGCATCTGATTCAGATGTTGTCATAAAGATGCTTCGTGAAGGAAGAAAGACGGGGAATCAGAAATATACGATGAAGGGTCTGTATGGACGGGTATTCCTATCTCTGTACAAATACGCAAAAGACTCCAAAGACCTTGATAAGGATCAGTTGAGCTACCTTACTCGACTACTTCAGACCTTTGCTACCATAGATAAGAAGGACGGTACATTCACTCTTACTGTGATGTTCAACCGTGCTGTCAATAGATTATGGTTACAGGGGATCGACTTCAATCATATCTCAGAATCTATTACGGAACGTGAGACCGATGAACATGAAGATGATGATCTTGACTTTGAGAACTGGCAGGTAAAGGATAAATTCGATAGTGCCAAAGAGAAATTCGGAAACAAGGCTAAGGCATTATTTGCCAAGATACGCAGTACCCGTGAAGACCCCGCAGGATTCCCAATATTTGAAGATCCTGCTATAATATACAACAAGCTTGCAAGAGGATTAGCAGGTTCCCGTGGTGTAGATGATATGATGGGAAAACTTGATTCTCTCATTGCTGTCAATCTACGATATAATGACATCTACAATACTCTCACTAAGAATGGAGACCTTGTAAGTGAATTCTGGAAGAACTTCGGACAGCGTGAGAATACACTGTTCTTGGGTGTAAATATGAAAAGAAATGGTCATGTATCCATATTTGATTCCAATAGAACAAAAGGAGTTAAGAATCTTGTCAAAGGATGGGCTCAGTCAGTAAGAAATTCTGACCGATATGATGTCTCTAAAGCTGAGATAGTGTACGGAGGCGATATTAATGTTGATCTGGAAACGATTGATAAATTAACCTCTAAACTCATGACAGATACTTCTTCCAATGAGAACGCTGCTGTAAGTGAGGAGATCATGGATCAGGTATATACAATGCTTGAAAACGTAGGAATTGACATTCTCTATGGCGAAGTGAAGGAAATATTCATCGGTCCCAAAGGTGCTTATAGAATGCAGCAGTTCTTAGGTACTGCATCTTCCAAAGGACTCGGAGACATTCTTGGTGCTATAGCAGTAGGTAAGGATCCGTTCTTCTCAAATGCTAACGACCTGGGAACTAAGAAAGCTCTCAATAATATGGCAGGTCTCGTTCTTGAGGCAATACCTGAAATATTTGAACCATCATTTCTTTCAGTAAAGAACACTTCTACATATGGACTCCTACAATCACGGTTCATGTCAAGGTTCTTCAGAAAGTTGGTAAAACAACCTGAGAAGGATAGAATGGCATTCATTGAGCGTTATCAGAAGGATCCGTTCTTCGCAGAGTCTCCATTTCTCAATAGATTGAAAGAAGCATCCGCAGTTGAGAACATGGATCTTAAAGTAATGGACGGATTCACAAAACAAGGTGATGCCAATAGTGACAAACAGTATTCTGAGATGACCCGTACTGAACTTGAGGCATTCAAGATCAATGTATGGTATAATACTCAGCCAAGTGAAAATGAAAAGTCCAAATATGCTCATTACATGATGCCTGTATTTGCTGATTCACCATCAGCTGCATTCATGAAGTTTGAGAAGTTCACAAATGAACAGGCAAAGGCTCTATTGTATCGAAGTGTAATGCAGGAGAAAGCCCGTATCGAGTGGTTCAACGAGCGTGTAGCACCTCATCAGGCTGCTCTTTCTGAGTGGTTGACCGATGAGGACAGCATGAAACAACCTGTTCCTGCAGGACTTGAGGACATTCCTCTTGAAATGCTTAAGAAGGGACATAGATATCAGGTGTTCACATTCATGAATGATAAGACATTCAAGGTACATGGAGCTTCTAAGTTATTCGTACTTGCAGAACTTGAGAAGACAGCTCGTAGTGAGTATAGTAGAATGGCAGAAGAAGGGCTTTTCAGTTCTGCAGAATTTACCAACGAAGAGACAGGAGAGGTTGAAAAGATCACTGTTGATAACAGTGGTACTATTGACACAAGGTTCATGGATCATTTCGATGCGAACATTGTCAATTACATCTATAATCAGATGTATATGAATCTTCAGTTATTCTGGACATTCGGTCTTGATGCAGCATATTACCAATCTGTCAAACCTCTTAAGTCTGATAGTGAGGTAGTAAAAAAAGTAAAACAAGGAACTACTGAATTTACTGATACTTATAAACGTATAAAACAGTTATGGTCACCAAGGGATCTCATTGCAGTTGATGACAACGCTTATTATGAGAAGCCTGATGGAACAAAAGTGCATGTGCCTGAGTTTTACAACGTGTCGTATATGTACGATCCTTCTGAGACCAATGATATAGAAAGTGAACATATAGGTGCGATCAAAGATATCTTTCCAGAGAACGGCGGAGACAATGCCGTAGTGAATGAATTCCGTAAGCTTGATCCTACTGATGGTGCCACATGGATAGATGTAGCAAGACTACGTGATATATATGTAGGCACAGCACTATGGACAGATGCTCATGATGAGATATATGAGAAGCAGATAAGGGGAGAAAAACTTCCTTCAAATGCTGCTGTCACATTCCGTCCATTGAAACCTTTCTTCTATGAGCACATGTTCAGTAAGGAAGGGCGTGTATATCCTGTACAGAACAAGAACGCTGAGTTCATGGTCTCTCCTGACATGGCGAAAGGTAATCCTATCATTCAGAAAGCACTGGAAAAGATGGGGTGGACATTCAAGAGCGATGGAGGTCATTCATTCGACAGAAAGAATCGTATGACAGATGTCATAATGTTCACATCTGCAGTTAAGCTCGGTCAGATAGATCCTGTTAGGAATCTTGATGAGATCACTGGGGACAACGCTATTCAGTACCGAAATGCTGATTACGGTATTCAGCAGCCGACCCCTGCTAAACACCTTGATGCAGAGGTACGTTTCGGAGTTCAGGTACGAAAACTGATGATGGAGAATATCGATGTCAATGATGTTGATACCAAATATGATGTGGACGGCACAGAAATGACAGGTGCTGAGATATTTGAGATATATAATACCCTCATCACAAAGAATGTCGAAGAATCCTATGATGAGCTCGTTAAGATGTTCAGAGATGAGAACGGAAATCCTGATCTCACCAAAACGTTGAATACATTGCGTTCAGAAGTACTTGACCGTAAACTCGGTGACAGCATGATGGAAGCTCTTGATTGGGCAGATGAGAATCGTACTGATACGGTACTTCCTCTTTGGCATCCCGTCATAGTATCACGTGTTGAGCAGATCATGAACTCCTTCTTCAAGAACAACGTTACTGGACAGAAGATCAATGGTGCAGCTCTTTATAACGCTCCTTCCTATGGATGGTCAGGTAAGCGTAAACCAAGAATTAAGTTTGATAATGATCCCAACTCACCTTCTTATAGAAGCATAAAGTATTTTGAGGTCATTATGCCTGCTTCAGCACGATGGATGCAGAAGTATGCAGATAAGGATGGCATCATAAAGCCTGAATATCTTCCTGAAAGTGCTCGTGAAGCAGCTACAATGGGAATATTCGCCCGTATACCTACTGAGGATTACTATTCAATGTTCCATGTTAAGGTCATAGAGTACTTACCGTCATGGGTAGCAGGTCAGATAATCATGCCTGATGAGGTTACTACCATAGCAGGACTTGACTTTGACATCGATAAGGTCTATGGGATGCTATACAATATCACCAATCAACATGGAGAAGTAGTATCAGGTGCTGAAGCAGAGTTTCAGACATTTATCAGTACTGAACAGACCACTCGTAAGGGTAAAAAAGTGATGTTCAAAGACTTTGAAGACTACGATGACGGTCTTGCAAGAGCTAACTTTGCCAATAGACGTAATTACGTATGGGATGAAAAACGTGACGAATGGCGACTTCATTCAGAGCTTGTCAAGGTGCCTTCATCATTTGATACCAAGAAGTCACGTGACAACTATCTGATCGATATCATGTGGGCGATATTGTCTCACAGATCAACTGCAGCAAAGCAATTGTCTCCAGGTAACTTCAATACGTTGAAAGCGATGGCAGACTTTACGGATACTACATCATCTGATGAGGTATATTCTCTTAATCCAATGCTTCTTTCAACTTCCCGCGAGGTATTTGATAGAAATATGACAGGTCTTGACCTTGTAGGTATTCATGCGAGTCATAACTCCAATCATACACTTACACTGTTCACAGATTTTGAATTTGATACCCCTATCGTATTCAATGGACATACAGGGGCTTCCTTGAATAAAGCAGAACGTGTTGATAGTAACGGTAAGACAATAAGAGCTCTATCAGGTATATCTGAGAACCTTGCGCAGTCTGTTGATAACGCTAAGTTTCCTTTGGCAGGAACACTTAATCTGAATGTGACCAATGCTAACATACTTGATACGATGATACGTACTCTTCATGATCCGATAGCATCCATGGCTGTATTCATTCAACCTGTTATCAAGGACGTATTCAAAAAATACAATGCTTCTCAAAAGAAGGGAGAGCATATTCTCAAGGAGCTTTTGAAGTCCTCTATTGCTGAGACCAGAGATGCTATCATGGACAACTTTGGAAATTCAGCAATGGACGACCTTTATGATCAGATAAAGAACAAGAGACTTTCAGATCTTACGTTCAATGCTACGAAAGAAGACCTGTTGGCATATAAGACCGATCCTGTGAACACTAAGATAACAGGGACACTCTTTGATCAGATCAAGTTAGGAAAGACTCCTATGAAGGACATGACCGTTAACGATCTGTATATGCGCTATAAAGTATTGACCTTCTATAGTAGAGCAATGGAATCTGCTAAAATATTGTCTGATGTGCAGGCAGGTATGAGATTCGACTCTATCAAACGTGCAGCAGGACCGAGTGTTGCTGATACTAAGATTCTCATGGAGGACATGGTCAGAATGGAAAACGTAGGTAAGAAGATGATAGGACTTGAAGAATATCTTAGTGATCCTACAATGCTTCCCCATGTGAAAGTGTTCTATAAATATGGAGTAAAAGCAGCCAGTGATATAATAGGAGAAGTAGCTAAGATCCCTTATGCAGGACCGAACAGTGCATTTGATGACATCATCACAATAATGAGATGGAACTCATCAAGTAAGAGACTGCAGGCTCCTGAGATCAATACTCTATGGAGAATGATGATGACCTTACTTGCTACGGATTTTACAGAGTACGCCCCCGCAAACATGGAAGATCGTTTGAGAAATTTCCCAGATACTCTTCAGGATTATCAGACCCTACAGAAAGAAGGTCCGTATTCCCTGTTCATTAATAACTTTAGAGTAGATGCAATTGATGAAACCGACCTTACTGTTCCTTTCAAAATGATACAATTCGATATTGAAGGGTTAGATGATATGGGTCGTGAAATGATCAAACGACAATGGAAGCAGATGATGAGCTCCAGAAACAGAGCAGATAGAGAGATCGCATTCGGACTTGCTGAATATGCTTTCTTTGCTTCAGGTTATAACTTCAGATTCAATACATTTTCAAATCTGATCCCTCCTTCGTATCTTAGTGAACTTGTAACAGATGATGGAAAGACACTTACTGAGCACCTGCATGACAACTTCAATTCTTCTTACTCTTATAATGAGTACAGTGCTTATATTGAGCAGATACTCCGTAATGTACACAAGAAATTGAATACTGTACCGTATGTGGACATATCAGAAGCTTCAAATAAACAATTTGATAATAATGGAATGATGCTACTTACTTATTCAGAAGAGAGTCTTAAACCTCTTATGAGAAAGCCTCATCCGTTTGATCCTAAATATAAGAATGAAGAAACAGGCAGGTATCAAGATGAACCTGTAACTTATATACAGGCTAATGTCCGACGGGGTAACAACACTGCTACAGTAATGTTGAAGAACATGAACTATTTCTTCAAGACACCTGAGTCCCCTGCTTCTGCAACATATGTAGAAGTGACAGACCTTGGTGCTCATAACATGTTCTACGAGCTCTCAAAGATCCATGCTGATGGAAAGATGCCTCTTGAGTCATTATTCATAAGTGAGCGTAAGCAGTTACGAAATGAAATAAACGAAAGAATAAGAGAGGAGAATGCAGTTCCTGAGGATGTTCCTGCAATGTTGACAAAACTGAATGAGATCATGACAGCATCATCTGCTAAGGCAGGAGGTAGTAAGAAACCTAAGGATGTATTCCGAGTAATAGCAAGGGTGGATGCTCATCGTAAGATGGTTGCAAAGATCCTTAATATGGAAAGCGAATACGACGTTAAGGAGTTCAATGCTAAGTACAAGGCCTTTGTGAACGATAATACAGAAGATAACAGAACTCAGACAGATGAATATGATATCAGTTCCATACCTGATCAGGAAGCTGAGGAAAGGAAGGAACGATGTGAAGGTGGTGACAACCTTTCAGATGGAGAATATAATATAGACCTATAATATGCCTGCAAGATCATGCCCCGTAAAGACGTCAAAGGAGTGGGAAGCACTATCGTCATCTCTCGGTGATGTCAATGCCTATAAGGTATTCATTCACTATGGTGAAGAGGTTCCGCCTATGCACATAGTTGATAAGTACATTGACAAAATGTATGATAGGATCTTTGCTGAAACTTTTCAATCAACAGGTTTTAAGATCTCAAAAGAAGAAAGAGACTATATTTCTGAAAAGTTCAATTCTGGAAAATATGTTGAGAGCAGCTACATTATTGATAAGGAAAGCAAAAGAAGGGAACCATTCGCTAAGAGCAACCCTACATTCCAAGAGAAACCAGGAAGTATTGACGGCTTTCGTTTCAATAAGCTTAAGATGTTAACTATAAAAGCCCGATATACAGATGCCAATGTAGATGCATTGATCTTAGATGGTCCAATGGAATTTCCTTACCTGCAACTATCTCTAAGTAGGGTTTCTTCAAGTGAACTGAAGAGGATGATCATAGAAAATCCTGCTAATGTGGTTCCTGTACCAAGTGGTGAGCACATATTAGGCACTACAGCTGCAAGTACATATGGGACAGAGATCGTTACTGATCTCGTTGAGAGTACCGTACGCAACCCTTTAAGTGAATTCAGAAAGGTCGCTCCTGAGTCGCTGAAAGATGCGCTTTCTGTTCTGACCACTACAAACATCCTTGGACTGCCTCAGGTCGATAACTGGTTCAATGAGCATATAAAAGTTCTTAGAAGAGGTTATACGACAGAAGCGAGGGAAGATGGTATAAATGAAGATACTGTCATAAGAGTGAGAGATAGAATGAGTATCATTCTTGAATCGGTAGCTGACGCATTGAGTGGGAGTAATGATCTATTGGCAGATACTCCATCTGACCATACTACAATTGCTCAGATAATGATGATAGACAATCTCAGACATTATGTTCCTGAGGCAATACCTTATATCAATGATGTAATGGAGCAGTGGGAGAATGATGCGTATCCAGATGCATTGAGTGCGACTTCTCTAATGTCTAAACCTTCTCTTGTATCAATTGCCAATCAATATTATACGAAACCTGTTCCGAACGATAGTTCAGACAAGGATAATATCAATCGGGTCAAGGATATTCTTACAAGGAAGTTCACATACGCATCAGAGCTTGAAACAACGGCACATGCTTTCAATGTTGGTCTTTCCAATAATGATGTCGCAATGATATTGAGTACTCAGCTTAGGATAGCGAGTATAATCTCACTACATGAGATCACGAGTACGGATCACAAGAAGATCTTGGAGAATCGAGACACTATCATGGAAAGACATGAGCCTCTCGTTCGTGAAATATCTTATCCCCGTCCTAACGGTCCTTGGAATAAAATGAGCACTTTGATGGAGCATTTCCCTACGATGATCAATAGAGCAATAGTAAAGGGAATGCCTACACATAGTATGAATGAGGACATGATAGGAAAAGCATCACAACGTTTTCTGGACTCAAATAGAAACATTGCTCAGATAATTGAGGATCCTGCAGGCATTGATACTACAGATGATAAGAAGCTTGAGTTTCATTTGAATACTCTTGATAATATGACCTCTTTCCTTGATGCCATAGGAGTAGATATAAGACTCGTAGAAGGTATTTCAGGCACTGACGGTACTCTTGTGGAAGATGCTATTGCGGCAGCTAATTTCATAGACAGAACAGTTGATATACTTGATAGCGATAGAGCCGAAGCATGGAATAAACTTCCTGAGGAAGCTGCTCACTGGTGGTATTCTCTTATTGCTAATTCAGGACATCCTTTAGCAAAAGCTCTTAAGATAGATGAGAAGGTCTTAGCAAAATATGAGGAGCTTAAAAGAGATCCTCGTTACAACGGAGGTCTTTCTAAAGTGGGCTCTATGATAAATAGTAGTACTGCGCTAAATGCCCTATTAGAAGAAGCAATAGGACAGGTCATTGCAGAAGAGATAAAACGTCTTGAGACCGTACATGGTGCGAAGCCTTCTTCTTTCTATCAGAAATTCATAAAGACGTTGAGAGAGCTTGTCGCATTGGCAAAGTCATTATTTACTTCTGACCCAGTGCATGTTGCTGCGATCAAGATACTTGCCAATGACACTTCAGACCTATTATCACCTGAAGAAAATGACGCATTATGGGACAGCTTGCAGGCGGGAGGGTCTATAGACGTTTCTGATGCATTGAATAATATTCAAGACCTTATTAAGGTATCCAAAATATCAGGAACCAATGATAATTCTTACAAATTACAGGTGAATGGTAAATCAGATATTCATGTATTCCATACATCTACTGAGATGATAAATTGGGTCACTGAGAACATTCCTCAATATACAGAAAGACAGAGAGAAGCAGTATTAAGAGCAGAAGAAGCAAATAGGCATAATAAAAAATGGATGACCACATACTTTAAGAAGAGGTCTAAATTCATGAATAGAACTCTTGATAAGTTGTTCAAGCTTACTACCAATCGTATTCCTGAACATGTTGAGAGACTCAGGAGTCTCAATCCTGCTTCTTATGGGTCAAATAACATAGTTAAGACAGTTGATCTCTCAAAAGAAGAGAAAGCGAAGGGGAAATATGAATCTGTCACACCTACATTAAAGGTGTTTCCTGCTTTATTGCAGAAGTATGCGAAGAATCCTATTTCACTGTCATCACCTATCAGTGTTGATGGAATGAAAAAGCCTGAGAAGGAGATCCTTACTGAAGTACAGAAGTTGATCAAGGATGAGAATCCTAATATGAAGACCATTACTGCAGAAGAATTTGTGAATGAAGCGCATAATTATCTTCAAGCGAATTGGGAGTTAGGGTTCTTATCGGAGCTCGACATCAATCCTGCGTGGAGTACCTATGGGATCAGTAACGCATTCAGTAACATAACTCCTGAAACCAGGCATTCTAAGATCTCGATACGATTCAATGATGCAAAACTTGAATACCAAAGCGATAACTTATTAGGAAAGCATTGGAAATCAGGACCTATCGCATGGGGATCACTTACTCCTTTTCAGGATAATGTAGGCAATAAGAAGGTGATGTTACATGAGATCCAGAGTGATGTCATTGAGTATCTGTTGATGAAACGTAGAGAGCGTGACGGTGCTGACATGAGCAAATCGCAGGTTGAAAGAATGACAAGCACATTTACTGCGGATGTTGACAGACAGGTTGCGGTAATAAAAGATCTGATCAGAACTGAGGGTAATAAACGGGATATCACCCCTGTACCTACATCTGAAATTCTACATATGGTCGCTCAAAAATACTTTCCTATATCATGGTCATCAATACTTCAGAATATAACTGCTGATATGTTGGGACCTGAGAGAGCGTTTTCTGATATGTTGGAACATATGAAGGGGATCGTAACAGATGCTACCGACATGCATAGTTCTTATTCAATAGCTATTGACCGCGCTAAAGAGGATATGAATCTAATGGGAGATAATGCGATTCTCATTAAAGAAAGAGAGACAAAACAGGGGCAGATCAATGCGATCCTCAATGCTAAATTACGAATGGCAACCATCGTAAATAGAGGAGGCTTTAAGGAATTTTTTACTGAGCATGAACTTGATAATTATGAATACGACGCATTGGCGAGGCGTGAAAATCCTGAAGATTATACTCCTCATGCTGAGATCGATGATCAGATCTATACAGAAATGATAGAAGAGGCGATCAAACGAATGAGAAGAGATTATGGTAAGCACAATCTTGATCTACATGGATTCTCTACCCCTACCGCAGTGACAGCTGAGAGAGATACGAACATGGGTATATCCTTTAAAAAACGACGAAAGGCGAAGTCGCTGACATCATCGTTATCCATGGAGGCTCCTATAATTACTCACAAGTTGAACAGACTTCTTAAAGTAAGAAAGGATGAGATGTTCAGACTTAATTTGAATCTTGCTGCCCGTGAGAGTAAAGAGAATCTTTCCTTGATGGACTTTTCTACATTCGAGACCATGATGAAGAGTATTCATTCAATGCTTGAGGTCCTCAATGCAGGTCTTCAGACCCGTGGACCTGAATTACTTTCAACTGAAGGAGAAAGAGAAAAATTACTGAAGAACAGTATATCAAAAATGCCTATGGTTCCTTTTGCAGGTGCTACAGAACAATGGGAATCTTCTTTGATCCCTTACTCTACTTTCAGATCACGTGAAGCAGCTTATGAAGCTGTCAATGCTCAATTCAATAATAGAAGTAATGCAACTCCTGAAGAAGTGATGGAGTTAGGAGAATCGAAAAAGCAGAATGTGAAGATCGATCTTGATACCATGCTTGAGGAAGAAGTAGCTGATCTTGATAAGTATATGACCTATTTTACACCTTTGGTGCATCATCTGATCAAGAAGCATATTAAGGAGAATGGAAAGCATGTTCCTTTATTGTTTTCAGGATTTGATGCTACAAGACATCTTCAAAGTAATACTCAGACCGCTGCTATTTATGCAGGTCCTGATGAACTGATAGTTCCGTACAACTATTTTGTTGTGGGAAACATGCAGTATGCAATAGATCCGATGTCAGGAGAATATAATAGACTTGACGGCACAGGCAGTGTTGAGATCATGTCAAAGAAAGCGTATGATAAAATATTCAATGCAGAACTCAATCGTGTTGTAGAACCTCTTAAGTTAGACGCATGGAAGCAGATATTGCAAAATGATCCAAGTATAGATGTGGAAAGTTTTACTACATCAGGACAGGCTGCAAAAGAAGCGAGAAGTTATGTGGATAAGAATGCTGCAAATACTGAACAGGCATTCAAATCATGGAAGAACATCAAAGACAGATGGACACGTACCATGTTGCAGTTTACTCGCAATAAACCTTATGAAATAGGTGCTTTGTATAACGCAATGAAGAAGATAGATGGTGTGACACTCAAATACGCACCTTCTGTAGGAGGACTTACAAATTCAGCAAGCGCATATGTCATGGACCTATCTGAATATGCCTATGCGGAAAAGAGACACGTTCTATTCGGTAAGAAGGAAGCATCGAAAGACTCTCCACAAACTGTCAATCCTATAGATGAAGCGAATATACAACGACTTCTAAGTACAGGAAAGGCTCAACTTGTAGATGATCAGACAGGTAATCCATGCATGGCAGATGGAGGACAGTTCGGTTTTACTCCAGGAGGAGATTGGAGAGTAGTAAGAGAGTTCAAAGGCAAATCTCACGCACAGGGAGGTATTGACATAGCTGTAAGCAAAAAGGGTGGCATATCACTTACCAATAAGCAGGGTACCATGTCTGCAGAAGAAGGTCTTGTACTTGCTTCTGATGAAATAGAAGATAATACTGATCCTATATATTCAGGAGGGACGCAGCCTGAGGCTATTGCTTCTGACGTAGCTCCCGAATGGCTCACAGCAGAAAGGAAGGCTATAAAGAAATATCCAAAATTTGAACGTTCTGTTTGGTTTAAAGACGGCGATCCTGCTACAGGTGACGTATTGGAAGCTATGCATAATACTGAACGGGATACATATGTAAAAGAACAAGTGAGTAAACAGATTCTTAAAAGCAAACCTTATGACAGAAATACCGATGCTGAGGCATATATGGCATCTCTCTCTGATAAAGAACAGGAATATATTACAGGTAGTATAGCTTGGGATAAGACCTCTAAGACCTATTGGGATAAGATAGATGAAGGTATGGGAACAGGTACATATGCACAAGGAGTACCAAAGGGACCTAAGAATAAACGATATACAGAAGAAGAACATGAAAATGCTACTGTATTAGACGCTCTTGAAGGTGCAGGAGGGGTAGTATCTAAACCTGCGCAGGGTTTACTTAATTCATTAGGTATTACTGATTGGAAAAACGCTGACGGCACTAATTACAATTTTACGGATGGTTTAAAAGGTAAACAGAACGATGCGGGCTTTATAGCTGATATGGTTACAGACCTGACTAATTTTGCAGGTATTGGTATTGCTGCTAAATTTAGACATTTGATGAAGGTGGGTAAGTTCTCTCAGGCAAGTGGTCTGCTTCATAAGGCCAACGCTTCAAAGAAATTTGCATCTGAGATAAATTGGGGTAAATGGAATAAGAAGATCCCTAAGAACAAAGCTCTGATGAAAGAATACAATACCATAGAAGCTACTACAAAAGCTGACGGTACTTGGATGAAGAATGCTGACGGTTCTGATTTTAGAGGCAGTCCTGAACAATTTGTACAGCAGAGAAGTAAGAATTTCAAGAAGGCTTTTCCTGATGATGCAGATGTTGTTTATAGAGGAACTAAGTCTGATCGACCAGAAAAAGGACAACTTCTTTTTTCAAGTGAGAATAAAGATTTAGCTCGTAATTACGCTCCACATAGCAAGAAAGAAATAATAAAAGGAGCGGATAATAAAGGGGGCGGTGTCAATGAGCTTTATCTGAAGAACTCTGATAATTCTGCAGATTTTGACCTTAGAGGTCAGAATTGGGCACATTTGGATGTTAATCATAAAAGTACTTATAAAGACAGGGACTATATATATAACATAAAGAGGCAAAAGGAAGTGATTGATATTAGAAAAAAATCAATTGAAGAAATGAAAGCGTCTGGAAAGAAAGTAGATAAGAATGGGTGGACATTAAAAGAATTAGAGGACTCGATATTTAATGGAGAAGAAGCAATAGAGTATATGGAAGGTCTTTTAAATGCTCCTCGTCCTTTAGATAATGACGTAGCAAAGAATATAAAGAAGAGATTTGGACCAGATACATGGAGGAAAGGGCGTACGTCAACTGATGAGATAGGCGAATATATGGTTGAAGAGGGAATTGACAATGTTAAGTTACGAGATATTGACGATAGCGGAATAGGAAATGTCAGAATAATAAATAATAGACCTGGTAACTTTGTCAAATCAGCTAAGGGCAATAGTGGAGAATTTGATATGGCTGATCCTAATATTTATCAATCTCGCCCTAAAGTTGGTAAATTTGATAAACTTGATGATATAGTTCTTCCAAAAGACATAGAAGACCTATTAAAACTTCCAGATGATGAGATATATGAAATGACGAGACTTCCTCGAATGACATGGGAGCACTTGCATAAAAATGTCGATCCAGCTTTTGTTACTAAAAAATTCAATGCTTCAATGAAAAATGCTTATAAAATACCGTTAGCTGACTTTCCTGTATTAAAAACTCCATCGGTAGAATTACAAAATATTGTAGAAAAAGGACGAAAGACGCATCTTAAATGGTTACGTTCTGACGAATGGTTAACACGAAGAATGAATGCTGTACCTGACGAAACTCCTCAGCAAGCATTGGCGTTACAGAAAGAAATGATTGAAGAACTTAAAAATGCAAAAGTGCAATGGAGAGATACTAAAGGTATTGATCCTTCACGATTAAAGGAGGAAGGTACTTCATTAGGTAGTGATATTAATTTATCATATGACGGTGGCGAACTCACTCCTGAGCTTCTTAAAAAGTTAGAAGAGGACATAAATCATGAAATGATTCATTCATCAGCATGGTTAAGAGAAGAAGAAGCTTTTAGAGGTATTCCAATGAAAAAAGATCCTACATATGGAAGTCCTTCTCAACAAGATTTTCAAGCATATCTTGATCTCGATAGAGAACAACAAGTAAGAGGTGTACGAACGCTGAATCATCTGAAAAAGTTAGGTCTATGGGATCATGGTGATGAGATTACTGATGGTATGATAAAGAAGTTGAAAAAAGAAACCGCAAGTACTGAGCATTCTACAGCACATCATGATATTACAGAATTAGTAAGTCGAAGAAGTGCTAAAGACCTGAAGAAACTTTTAAAGTCTGTATATGCCGTAGCACCATTCTTAGTAGGAGGAACATTAGTAAAGAAAGCAACAGAAGATGGCACAGACTAAAGTAGAAGTACAGGGAGGAGAGATCGCTCTTCGTAACAGTCATGGGGATATTGTGATCATTCCAAGAGGAAAGGTTGCTCATATCAAATCACTCATAAAGTCAGGATGCAATGAATGTGTTGATGGTGAAGTATCAAGACTTCCTAAGGCTGCTTCTATTGCTCAGGATGGCTCTGTAATACAGAATCAACCTGATCCTGAGAATAAGAATCCGTTTTTCAGAATGATAAATGCTGTCAAAGATTCAGATATATATAAGGAAACCAAGAAGACCACAGAAGGTGTCATTCAGGATGTTAAGGATTTTGACTTTGACAAATGGGTCAATACCCCTGATGAAACACGTAATTTTGATATTGCTTCTACGGATGAGGTATACAACCAAGCAAAAGCGAGAAGACTGCATAAACGAACTTTACAAGGGAAACCTACTTCTATTGCGGATGGGAACAATTATAAGAATGTCGCAGGTGAATCATTTGACGAAGACGGAGAATATTTATCCATGACTACTAATCTTCCTGAAGTTGTCATCAACGCAAATGAATCAGGTGAGGCCATGATAAATTACTTTGAACCTGATAGGCTGCTTACAGGAGTAGAGGGTTTTGAAGAGTCTGACGATATTGATCCTGCTAAGTTCTCAATAGGTGCCAATAAGGTAGGTACGATCAAAGGAGGCAGAAAACAATTTACAGAGAAGCCAGAAAATGCTTCAGATGCTGTAGGACCTCAGTGTACCAAGTTTGTATGTGATGAACTGATAAATAAGTATGATATCAAAATAGACAAACCTACTTCTACTACAGGAGATGCATGGGAACGAATGGAACACATGCCTGATCAGTATAGAAAGGTATGGTCCATATTCAATGAGAACAATCGTATGCCTTCTATAACGTCCCTTGAAGAGACAGAGTTCATGGTGCAGACAGAACTTGACCTTGGAGAGCGTCACCCTGATACAGGAAGAAAGCTTAGAAAGTTTGAGCGGAAAAAGCTTCAGGAATCATACGATGTAAAAATGGGAGCACGTTCACGACGTGGGAAAGTGATAGATACACTTATGGAAACTGCAGTTGATCCTAAAGATCCTGCTCGAAGAGAGATCCTTGAGAGTCTTTCTCCTACTTCTGTAGTGAACATCTATAATCCAGGAAGTTCTTTTTCCAATGAGGCATGGGATGATACTCGTGATCAGACGCCTGGTTCGCATTTCGGTTATATTGTCGAAGATGCGCAAGGTAAAAAGTTTGTAATGCATAAATATGGAGGTATTAAACGTACCCCTCTTGAACAGCTCATTACAGGTAAGAACAAGAATGGTCTTATCATACACGCTGCTTCCAACAATGACGACTTCTCTAAAGAGATCAAGATGTCTCAATATACCTCAATGATGAATAATGTGGAAGGTATAAAGAATTCTGATTCAGCTCTTTTGACCACCGACATGAATGTAATGACGGGATATGCCAAGCATTATTCTGCACAGCTCGCAAATGCTGAGGGAATTGATCTATCATACAAGAATCAGCAGGAACTCATGAGAGCTTCTGTACTGATAATCAATCAGGAAAGCGGAGGAGGTACACTGAAGTATTATAAATGGGTCCGTGATCTACTTGGTCCCGTTGCTGATATGCGTGAGGCATTCGGAGGTGAAGAAGCTTCTGCAGGACCAAGTCGTACGAAACCGAGAACTAACTTTTCAAAGGAGCAGAGAGATTATTATGGTATCAATAAATCCAATCTTAAAGATATAGGACATCTTGGTGCTAAGACAGCCGTCAAAGCTGTACAATTGAAGCTCTTGGACAGTTACTCACGTTTGGCAAAGATCCAAAAGAACGATAAGGAGGTTAAACTGACCAACAATGAATTATGGAAACTTGCAATATTCTCACATAACACTGGGAATGTACCTAATAGTCTTCGTAAATACAAGACCTATGAAGGTGTGATAGGAGCATATGAAAAGGAAGCTAAGGAAGGTAATAAAAAGTTCTCTCTTTATAATCCAGTTACTAATTTTGATATTATTAAATTCGATTAATGAGCTGCGTATATAAATATAACGGACAGACATTCAAGGATAAGAGATCCCTTGTGAACTACTATGGAGCACTTGCAGGTCAAGTACAGAAACGGGAAAAGTCTGTTGAAGACATGGTCCGTGAGATAGTAGGTATAAAGAAGTATAAGGGAATATACTATATCACAAAACATGGGTTTGCTGCCGCTTCTACAGGTATCGCAAAGTTGAATACCAAGATGAAATATCCTGCAGTTACCAAGCATCGCGCAAAGACCTCAGGACAAGGAGGTAGAGAGATATGGTACCTTAAATTACATGATGCTCCCTCTCCTGATGTTCCCATAGTCAGACCTATAGGACAGGGACAGTATGAATACGGAGGTGATATATATCCTTCATATGATGAGGCTGATAATGTCCGTAAGAAGGACGCAGGAGAATTCCTTCAAAAAGATTCTGACCCTGTGAATACACCTGCTGATCCTAAAGTAGATGCTAAGATGAAGGACATCCTTGATCAGATGGGTGTTGCATTTGAGGATTTTGAGGCATACAGATCGTATTATGAATCTAAATTCAAAAAGACCCTCAATGCTGTAGCTGTAGCTGATATGTTCAGGAAATCAATTGCAGTAAAAGAAGGTAGTGCAGACCTACATACTCTTCCTGAGGAGACAGCTCACTTCATTCTATTTGCCTTACAGGGTGACCCTATTGTAAAGGACGCTCTTGCCAATATACATACCACCGAGGAGTGGAAAAGAGACTTTCAGAAGTATATGAAGGAGTATGACAACAATGAGAGCAAGGTACGCTTGGAGATCTTAGGTAAGATGATGTCTGACAGCCTTATCAATGCTGTACAGGACACTTCTCCCAAGTGGTTACGCAAACTCAGACGTATCTGGGCTCGTTTCGTTGCAATGTTCAGCTCATCTGATAGAGCGAAAGGACGTAAGATACGTGCTACACTTGATTCTATCTCGGAAGCTGCAATATCTGATTCACGGATGCTTCAAAAGACCTTTGACAATCAGAAGAAGGTAGCTACTGACCACTTCTTTACTATCGATCCTTCAATGTTCGAGCATTCTGCGGTATTGAATAACCTCAGAGAAGAACTTCATGAAGCGATCACTGTGATCAAAAGAAAGATCAACCTTTACAATGACAGACGAGGTAAATCAGGCTTCGTTGAGAAAGAAGAAAAGGTACGTAAAATGCTTGCAAAGCATTATTTTAACGGTACTGAGGATAGTATTGCTGAACATCCTGCTGCTACCACAATGGGAATTGTGAACTTCCTGGCACATGCCGAAAGTCAAGCACAACAGGTGTTATCACGGATTCCTGAGCTAAGAGAGAAATTCTCTACAGGTGTCTATGATGATAATCTTAATGATATGGCAACACTTGTTCGTGAAATGAGCCAATACATTAGCGTATTCAAACCTATTGTCAATTCTCTTTCTCAGCATATCATACCATACATGAATCGTGTAGAGAATGATCCTATCGATCCCAATGGAGCAAAGAAGCTTCTGCCTGCTCTGGAGACTTTGAAACATGCTATTCATGAGATCAATGACGGCATCAACGTTATGGAAGAAGATTACATGGATTATTCCAAAAATCTTATGGCAGCTTCTGCGAGACCTTATTTTGTAAGACGTCACACAGGGCATCCTGATCAGGATAAGTTGGTAGAAAAGAACATGGAAGAATATCTTGAGTCATTGAGTATAACGTTCTCTGACCTGAATGCTAAGAATCGTCACATGGACTCAATGGCAAATTCTAAAGATGATGTACTCATGGTCATGGACAGACTTGTGAAGCAGACCATTGAAGATGCTCAACTTGACACTTACGATGATTCCCGTGATATAATTGATCATCATGAAAAGTTATTATCAGCAGGTATTTCCAATACAGACTTCATGTATGAGGTACATGATGGTCAATACACTCGCAACTTCGTTACAAGGTATAACATGTACAAGTATGATAAGGCGAAGAACAAGTTTTTCGATGATCTGAATAAGAAATATGGACTGCCTGTAAAAGGAGACGATCCGAAGGTCTGGGCATCCAGAGAAAAGAAGCTCAGTAATATGGCATCTTCTGACCCTAACAAGTTTGCGGATTACAATCTTGAGATAAAAGAATGGTTCGAGGAGAATACTGATCCTAATCCTGATTGGGCAAAAATAGGAGAGAGGAAACTTAGGGATATCCGAAAGTCATTCATAACATTCGACAAGGATATAGAGTTTGTTGAGCATATGCGAAAGAAGCATCCTAAGACATGGATAAGAGAGATCCATGCTAACAATCCTACTCTTGCAAGGCGGGAACGTGCTGCTTATATAGCATGGGTAGATTGGTACAATGAGCGTTATGTGGAAATACATGACGGTATCAGTTTCAGAAGAGAATTTGCAGTTCCGAAAGAGGCATTATATGGTAATAAGCAGTATGACAGGATAATGGAGAACCCTGCAATGAAGGCATATTACGAAGGTGTCATGACAAAACGTAAGAAACTTCTTCATCATATGTCTGACGAGTATAGAAATTCCACCATAGCTCCTCAATTCCGAAAGGATTCTATTGAGAGATTAAAAAATGACCCAAAGAGAGTACTCAGTAAGTTTGCCAGTGATACGCTCACTATAACAGAAGATGAATATGACCGTGGGAACGTTACACTTGATGAGAATGATAAGGAGATCATGAAGATCCCTATCTTCAACTTCAAACCTATAGAGGATGTCAATGACATGTCCCTGGATTTCAGTGCAGGAATGATACTTCTTGCTGAAACTGCCAATAGGCACCGTAATCTTTCGCAGATACAGGATCTTGTGGAAATATCAGGAGACGTTCTAAGAGAACGAACTATAGGGACAGGTCGTAAAGGGGGAGGAACATTCGGAAGAGATGAGAAGGTAGGTAAAGGAGGAGAAGCATATGCACGATATATGAAATATGTGGAGATGACCTTTTACGGACGTCAAAAGAAAGATGAAGGAAAAATAGCAGGTACAAGCTTGGATAAAGCAAAAGTGGTAGACGCAATTAACAGGTACTCATCTCTCAACTCACTTGCTTTGAATATCTATTCAGGTATAAATAACGTCATGTTAGGTAACCTTCTGATGTTTCAGGAATCATTCGCTAAAGAATTTGTGGATCATGATGATCTCAAATATGCTGAAAAGAAGTATTGGGGGTCGCATCAGGATGGTATATCAGGACTGTTGGGAGACGTAGGAAACCTTACTTCCAGTAATAGGCTCAGGTTATTTGTTGAACGTTTTGATATTCTTCAGGATCATGAGAACAGAATGAGAGAAGTGAATACTGACCGAGCAAGATTCAGTCGTATGTTCAATACTTCAACATTGTTCTTTGTCAATCATATTGGTGAACATCATATGCAGGTAAGATTGGGAATAGCCCTTATGCATCGCATGAAAGTGAAAGATGCCAATGGTGATACAATTCCTTTTTATGAAGCATTTGAAGTGAAGGATAATAGACTTGTTCTATCGAAGGGCATTACGCATCCTGATGGAAGACCTGTCACTAAGGAGGACATTATTGCAATGAGACTTCGTATCAAAGGTATTAATCAGAGGCTGCATGGTATCTATAACGTGAATGACCGTTCAGCAATGCAACAGTATGCTGCAGGACGCCTTGTCATATTATTCCGTAAGTGGATGATACCATGGTTCAACAGACGTTTTGATGATCATTATTATGATTACAGCATTGAAAGCGAGTTTGAAGGGATGTATAGAACCTTTGCTCACTTTATGACAATGATGTACAAAGAACTACGAAGTGATCAGTACACTTTCGCCAGTGTCACTCAGGGACAATGGGATAAACTCTCCTCCATGCAGAAGGCGAATATGAGAAGGAATCTTGTAGAGTTCTCTTCTTATCTGGTACTTTCCTCAGCAGGAGCAATACTTGCGTCCCTTGCAGGAGATGACGACGACAACTGGTCTCTTAACATGCTTGCTTATCAGGTCAATCGTCTTGCTACAGAATTTGGAGTATTCATTCCTGTATTAGGTACAAGTGAGACCTTGAAGATCATCAAGTCACCTGCTGCTGCTGTAAATCAGATAGACGGTATCATGAGAATTGCGGGATCTGTCCGTCCTGTAGCAGGACCTTTGACAGGTGAAGACATATTTCCTACGTACAAGACAGGTATCAACAAAGGAAGATATAAGATAGGAGTAGCTGTTCAAAAGGCTATTCCCGTAGTTGACAACGTTAACGACATCTTCACTCCAGAAATGAGATTGAAGTATTTCATATCGGCATACTAATGATGTAAAAAAGGGGCAAAACGCCCCCTTACTTCATGTCTATTGAAAACCTCGCAAAGGATCCTTTGAAAGATTTTCAAGTATATCCTTCATGGTCTTCTCTTGCCATTGATCACGTTCTTCCTGTGACATCTCTCTCCATCGATGAGCTATTTCCTTAGATGCCTGCTCATACATATAGTCTTCATAGCTGAACCATGGAGCATTCTTATCCTCCATCTGTTGCTTTATCCCTTTTCCGACAATTATCTCATCACGAGCTTCTTCTTTGGTCTTACTGAACCATATGGCTTTCTCAGCCTCACTCGGAAGTAGAGTGTCTATCTCATCACATACCTGAAATTGTTCTTCTCTCATCCAGAATTTACACTCGGTACACTGATGTATCTTATTAATAAGGAACTGCTTCATAGGTTTCTTATTACCACAATGACAATGTCTATCTTTCATTTTGTACCGTTTAATTTACGCAATCTTGCTATCTCATCCAATTGATCAAGATCAGCATTGAATATAGAGTTCCCATCATACCTTTTAATACTGTCACTGGGCTTCAGCAACATGATGACATTATAGACCTCTGCATGAAACTGCGTTTGAACTCTAAGCATCTCTTTTGTTGTAAGCTCGGTTGACCAAGGAGCACAATGACTCATGTATACTTTACATAAGTATATCACTCCATCTTCTCCCTTCTTACGGACATTTGTCCAAAACTCAATAAGAGGTTCGTCATTAGGCATTCTCGTGATACATATTCCTACATTAGGATATATCTGATCCCTTATTGTCATAGGAGCCCCTCCTATATATTCTACATAATCTTTCATTTCGTTTTAATTTTCATGAATAGGTCTAAGGCTTCATCGGTCTCTGCAACGTTACCGCGAATTTAACACTTGGTGGCAGACTTTGACCTTAGGTATCTATTCAATCACCTGTTTTATGCATGCATTTCAGACAGGACTGTATTACCCGCACTTGCTGCTGCCACAATTTTTACATGACATACAGCCTTCTTCAAATACGATAGAATCACTACCGCACTCTGAGCAAGTTGCTCTTGCTGCTGTTTTTTCCTCATTTATATACTTCTTCAACGTACGCGCTACAGCTTTACTGAATGAAGTAACATCTCCATGGGTCTTATTCAACTGTTCAACTAAGAACGTGATATCAGCCCCGTGTCTTAGAGATGCACTTAACAATCGTGTCAGAACAGCCTCCGTCTCCGTATGTATCTTAGAAGAGATATGTTCAAGTACAACCTTTCCGTCTTCGTCAAGCACATCATATACTCCACGCTTCCGTTTACAGATCTGTCCAACCGTGCGAGCAGTTTCATACGGTATAGCAAAGACCTCATAAGGTTGCCCATCGTATAATCCAACAAACACATTCCATTTAACGCTCTTAGAGACAGTATTGTGGATTTCACACGGAAGGCATATCGGTCTTTTCGGAGCATCATTGTGTTTAAACTCATCACCCTTCTTTTCCGCATCTCTAATAAGGACTCCCGATCGACTCCCTTCACGGTATACGGTGACTCCTTTAAGTCCCTTCTCGTGCGCATATTGGTAGATCTCTCCAACCGTTTCTTTTGATACATTTTCTGGTAAATTTATAGTTGAACTAATAGAATGTGACGTGTACTTCTGTATTACAGCCTGTAACTCCACACGTTTCTTCCAATCAATGTCAGGAGCGCATGATCCGTACCACGGTGAATTTTCAAATAAGAATTTATAATCGTCTTCTTTAATACCGATTATTTGAAGTTCTTCCCAATTATCAAATAATAAATAACCTTGTTTGTTTATCCACTCTTTAAACTGAGGATGTAGAACAGGATATTCTGTCCACTCATCTCCGTTCTCATCAGTGAAATCAACACGGTCACCTACATTTGACTTCTTTCTCCTCATATAATAAAGAGCGAATACAGGCTCTATACCTGAAGATGTCTGACAAAGCAAGCTAAGTGTCCCTGTAGGAGCAGAAGTGCTCCATGAGACGTTCCTACGTCCGTGATCACACATTCTATGTGCTATTTCAGGATACGTTTGAGCTATGAGATCGTAGAACTCATTCTTACCTGTAAACATACCATCAGTACAATCGTTAAACTCTACTTCTGCGTCCCATCCTTTGAAACTACCACGAAGGATAGATAGATCGATTGAGCAATCGAGTTCCCCCTCCATCTTTGTTTTGAATATCTTCTCAACAAAGTCAATAGCTGCTGAACTATCGTACTTAATATCCAAGGCAGCAAGCATGTCACCCAGAGCAGTAATACCGCAACCCGTGCGACGACCCGCAGAAGCAGTATCATACACATTTTCCCAAAGAGCGATCTCAGCCGCTTTAACACTTTCAGGTTGATCGTCTGAATGAACCTTCGCAAGTATCCGCGAAATATGCTCCAATTCAAGATCAACCAGATCATCAGCAAGTCTCTGTTGTTCATAGCTCATTTCATATAGCTTTACCCAATCGACACTTGCCTCATTCGTATAAGGATTGTCAACAAAGGAAAGCAGGTTAATTGCCATCAGTCTACATGCATCATACTCCTGCATGAAGATCTCTCCGCAAGGATTCGTAGTCACACCACGATATTGCTCATATACTCCATCAGGACTGTAATTGTGATGTCTATCAATGAACATCTGTCCAGGCTCTGCATTCTCATGCGCATTCTCTACAATAGAGTCATATAACTCTTTTGCTTTGATGCGTTTATATTTACCTAATGCCCCATCGCATAATTGATCATAAGGCATTATTTCAGGAGCACATCCTGAATCAATATGCATAGGTACATCACAGGGAAATCTGAGAATATAATCCTCATCATTCTTGACAGCTTCCATAAAGTCATCTCTCAACATTACAGAGATGTTAGCACCTGTAACCTTAGTGAGATCCTTCTTAATATTGACAAAATCAAACACATCAGGATGACGTACATCAATGGTTATCATCAATGCCCCTCTTCTTCCGTTCTGAGCTACTTCACGAGTAGTATTTGAGAACCGATGCATAAAGCTGACTGCTCCTGTTGAAGACCCTGCAGCATTTGTAACCGTCGTACCTTCAGGACGAAGTGTTGAAATGTCTATTCCTACACCGCATCTACGCTTCATAAGCTGTGCTAATTCCTGATCCTTCTGTAGTATTCCTCCGTAACTATCGTGAGGCTGTCCTACAACAAGGCAATTTGACAATGATGCGATCTTCTCAGACCCGAGCATTGACATTATACTACCCTGAGGACAGATGTATCTGAAGCCTTCAAATAATCTAAAGATCGCCTTATAACTCAACTCCTTACGTGTTCGACCATATTTACTAAGATCCATCACTTTTGTAAAGTTGCCGAATCTATCATATTCCTCTTTGATATACTTCTTTTCAATTCTTGCAAACTCTTCTGCCATGCGTCTGTGCATGTCGTCAGGATTGCTCTCATTCTCTTTTGCGTATTTCTCTCTCCACGCTGATGCGGCTAACTCATCCCCTTTGAAATAAGTCAGTTCATCTCTCTCTACACATATTACGTCTTCCATTTGGTCAATTATTGATCTGTTTTTTCTACCTTCTTATCAAGCGTTTCCTGCTCTAAGTAGAATTTTGTCAATGTAACAAGAATGTTCACTGATTCTGTAGTATCATCCGAATGGACAATGTCTATATTCAGTTCAAGTCTTCTTGTTCCTCTCAAATTTTCCCACATCGTCTCTGCTTTCATGTTAAAGTGAATCTCATCACATGAAAACGAAGAAGATATCGCATCGGTCAATGTTCTTAATAAGGACCCATGGTCGGAAACTCCTATTACTCCTATTATGGAGTCATCATTTCTTACTGCTGCTATTATCATATCTATTTCCGCTTTTTAGTTTTATTACACATTGATGCTACTGCTAATAGCATCATTGTTATTCCTATATATCCAAGTATTGTCATTGCTCGTTTATTATTTCGTCCAACTTTTTAACTGCTGCTTTCCATGCTTCGGGTCGGGTTTCTGCTAAGATATATTCAGCATCAGGGTCTTTTACTGAATACCATTGAACGTAATGAGAATACCCTTTGTATTGTTCATCTACAAAATCCCAAAATCTATCGACTTCTAATTCAACCCCCTCACTATCAGCGAACAGTTGAAGTACTCCCCATTGGAACATTGGGTTAAGTCGTTCAAATGTCACTACCGTAGCAAGTAATCCATTCATATCTGATTGGATTCTTATTGGGTGTTTTTCATACCACTTCTCAAATTTAGCTTGCGCCTTTTTAGTTAGGTTCATTTCTTACAATTTTAGTTATCTCATTTGCTAACTCTCCGACACGTTTCCAGTCCTTGTCTTGGTTGGCTTCTTCATCAATTATCAACATTTTATCCTCTTTCTTGTTTAAGAATTTCTTAATATATTCTTTCTCAACTTTGCATATTCCCCAATTCTCCACGCATCTTTCAATATCCTCAATCGTGTAGGTGTTGACTTCTTGCATATCCTCCCAACATTTGAGGTAGGCTTTTCTTCGTTGTTCATTTGTAAAACCCTTTCCTATAATCTTTGGATCAGGAAACAACTCCAACGCTCTTGCTTCTGCTTGTTCTCTTGTCATGGTTTCTTGGTTTTACTACAATATTTACATTCATCAGATGTGGTTCGGATTCTTCCGTCCCACCATCTACTGTATACAACTACATATTTATGACCGAAGAACAGGTATATGAACCATTCAAAATATTCTCTTTTCATGATTCTTTATCTTTAATGTTCCAATCGATCTCTTCTTTGGTCAGCATATACAACATGGAGTTGCATTTACTGAATATTCTACTACCGTAGAACCCTGCTTTACCGCCTGCATAGGCTTCCGCAGCAGGATGAGGTGCTTCAATGGTGAATGTCGCATCAGGATTCAGAAATTGTCTGTACCCTTGAGCCTTCTTACCCAATAGGATGAATATCACCCTGTCATCTTTTGCGTTTACAGCATCGATAACACCTTTTAAGAATGGATCCCAATGATGAAGATGCGAACCTGTTGCTTTATGCTCTACTGTGAGAGCTGTATTCAACATCAGCACTCCCTGGTTTGCCCACCCTTCCAATGTGTAATCAAAATTGATACTGAGACAATCAAGATCGCTCTCAAGTTCTTTATGTATAACTCTCAATGACGGTGGTATTTTACCATTCGTCTTGTTCATATCTATTCCGAATGATCTTCCGAGAGCCTGACCCTTATTGATATAAGGATCAAGCCCGAGGAATACCACCTTCAGAGTTTCAAATGAAGTCTCTTTGAATGCACGGAAC
>Ga0208299_1000119_pt1 | contig 75427 bp, 62 predicted proteins | sample 15_taG_FD_184089 | JGI IMG/M metagenome (GOLD analysis project Ga0208299, IMG submission 184089) | Marine viral communities from the Subarctic Pacific Ocean - 15_ETSP_OMZ_AT15312 metaG (SPAdes) (version 2) | ecosystem: Environmental > Aquatic > Marine > Oceanic | place: Pacific Ocean | collected... | reverse complement strand
GTCCCGCTTCAAGGGAGAGAAACACCGGAAGAAGCTTTAGAAAGGTTGCATGGTTGTGAAAAATTAGAAATAATCGATGGTGTTTTACAACAAGACATCAATCAACCTGCTGAATTAATTGTTCCTGAATTGGCTCACAAACTAAATGGCGCTCCTGCTGTTGATTATGCTAAGGCTGTTAAGGTAGTCGGAACACCAGAAAGTATTGTTGATATTGAAAAATTAGCTAACCTGTTTCATGAAGTATGGATAGACCACAATGAATGGCAAAGAGAGAGCAATCCGGATTTATTTCTCCCATATGTAACACTGCCCTCTGATGAGAAGCGTAAAGATTTGGATCAACTTAAAGTTGCTTTAGATCTTGAATATGGTGAGGATCAGCAGGTACAGCAATATTTTAATGAAGTTTATGATGGGGCATAATGGAATTTTTAAAATGAAACTATTATTTGAAAATTGGCGACAGTATTTAAAAGAAGCAGATGGAGTAATTGATCATTCACTAGCATCACATCTTCAAACTATTTCTGGCGCTTGGGGTAAGTTTGAAAAAGGTGCTAATGAATTGATTCAGAATTTTCAACCCGAAAATAAAGAAGATTTTATTAATAAACTCTGGAAATTGTATAAAGAATCTGGTGTAACGTCCATGCAGCTTGGCGATTTAACGTCAGAGATGATGGAAAATTGGAATTTACCAGATGATATTGATGGCGCAGTACTTGATTTTGCTATGGAAGTGACTGGAACCCGAAAAATTGTTACATTTGACTTTGATGATACCCTATCTTTATCCCATTGGAGCGATGAATTCGATGGTTATGAGTATATTGGTCCACACACCCCATTTATAGAAAAGCTAAAAATGCACAAACTTAAGGGAAATACAGTATATATAGTAACATCTAGGTATGAAGAAGGTGAATCACGAGCAAAGGCTACCTCATATCAGCGATCAGTGCAAGAATTTGTTGATGAACATGGTTTATCTGTTGATGGCATCTATTTTACTAATGGAAAATCAAAAATAGAGACACTACTTACATTAGGCTCTAAGATTCATCACGATGATGATCCTGAAGACATAGCAGACTCTAAAGAGAACGGAATTGAGGCTATCATATCAGATCCATATGGTGATTATGCAAAATTAGCGCAAGCGGAGATATAAATTGAACAATATACAAGAAAATTGGAAAATATTCGTACAAGACATCATAGAAAACGATCCAGCAATGGATATTGAGAGTCTACAACTGCAAAAAACCTTAAATCCTGTTATCTGGGAGAGCGAACACTCCATAAAGCAAGAGATTGCTGATCGTCTTTATGAAATTGCCAAGGCTTTTATGCAAGATTTAAACATTGAGGCTGTAAGAATACATAACGTTACCTTTACTGGCTCTTTAGCAAACTTTAATTGGTCAAATTACTCAGATATTGACTTACATATTATAATAAGTTTCCCTGATATCGATGAAAACATGGATTTGGTGAGAGAATACATGAGTATTGCAGCCAGAGAGTGGAATAATAAGCATAAAATCACAATAAAAGGGTATGAAGTAGAGATTTATGTACAAGATGTTAGCGAACCCCACTATTCTACGGGCATATATTCAATAAAAAACAGTCGATGGGTGCGAAAACCATCTAAAATGGACGTAAAAGTCGATCAAAGGAACGTTGAGAAGAAAACTTCTGCGCTTATGAGCGATGTTGACGAGGTTTATGAGCTATTTTCGAACAAATACTACGAAAAAGCACTAAAATTGGCAGATAATCTCAAAAATCGCATACGAAAGTTCAGAAAATCGGGTTTAGAGCGCACCGGAGCCTTCTCTGTGGAGAATTTAACGTTCAAATTGCTCAGAAGGAACGATTATTTGAAGAAATTGTCTAGTTTGAGGATATTATCTTATGATAAAATGATGTCAATGAACGGCGAACACTAAAAATGGAACCATATCAGAAAAAAGTAACAAAAAAACACAGAAAACAGAAGCTTAGAGTGCTGGGAAGGGGTAAACAGAAGAAAGGATCGGCTCCTTTTGTAAAAAACCCACCAAAAGAACGCTCAAAAAGCGCCCCACCCGGTGCTGGAGGCGTTTAAGTGCCCTATTTACTATAAATGGAGTGAAATTATGCCACTTTTTGATGATTTTTCAGACTTTGACATCGAAATGATCAATATTTTGATTAAAAAAGAGCAAAAAGAACAAAAAGAGCAACAAAATGACCATTTTAGACCATTTTTAGAGCTTCCAGTGCCAAATTTCATGGAAAAGCCCCCAAAAACAGAAGAAATTGAAGAAAATGACGGTATAATCATCATAGATTTATAAAAAACCCTTAAAAAAAGGGCATTTTAAGCCCAAAATAGCCCTTTTTTGACTAAGATATTGGGCTAATAATGCTTTTTATTAGCCATAAACTATTTAATATGCAATGAAAAAACTCTTAGAAAGATGGAACTCTTACCTCTCAGAGGGACTTACACACTTCGAAGTCGATGTTAAGCTGCGATATGAGAAGGCATTTGCACTATATGGACCGGTATTTAACAAAATTAGAGCAATTAACGGTATTACAATCGCAAAAGCAGAAGAAGGTGGCGTTGTTGACATCCAACCCAACCAAAAAGAGGTAGTTATGCATCTAAAGTTCATTCCTGATCGCCCATTAAGAGAATATGGAATATATTTAAAAAATGCACTATTAAAACTCAAAGATGAAGATAGTGATCGTGTTTTAAACGTTAAATTTATTAAATTCCCGCTGCCAATCAAGCAAAGAGAATAAAAAAAAACGTTCATTTTTTTTAAAATGCAGTTTCTGCTCCTACTTATTATAGGGGATAAAGAAATTGTCTAGACTTTGGACAATCATGTTAATACTTTTTGTGTTTTCTTGCTCAAAAGAAAACGGACAATCAACTGTACATTCCGCTGATATCCACAAAGAAGACACTTTTATTGATGCATATGATAGTACAGAACCAGATTCTGTTGAAACTGAAGACATAAAAGAAACAGAAGAGGACATTTATTCAATTTGGACGGATCCGTGCGTTAAATGTGATTGGTATTTTTGCGGAAATCTAGATGTTGTGTGGCAGAAACAAATTTGTATTAATACGTGCGAAGATCCAAACACAGTTGTATATGAAAGCGCATGCGAAGAACATTTAGAGTGCAATCCTGCACAAACTGTTCTAGAATCTAATATTCCATGCGTCACTGAAGGTGGATATCCTGGTTTTAAGGAAAAGCTTTGTAATAAAGGACAAATTCAATATACAGATTGTAAATCAGACTGCTCAGAGGAGATTTGTGACCTCTTAGACAACGATTGTGATGGTGACATAGACGAGGGTGTTAAGAACGCTTGTGGAGGCTGTGGGGACGCTCCTGAAGAGGTATGTGACTATATCGATAACAATTGTGATGGGCAAATTGATGAAGGAGTGGCTAACGCATGCGGCACGTGCGGTAAAGCCCCGGAAGAAATATGTAATGGTTTGGACGATGACTGCGACGGGCAAATAGATGAAGGGCAATTAAATGTTTGTGGGAAGTGCGGACCTCTCGATGAAGAACTCTGCGATGGTGTAGATAATAACTGTAATGGCTTGATCGATGAAGACTTAATAGGTGAATGTTCTACAGATTGTGAAACAAATTTGCAATATTGTGTTGGAGGTCAATGGATTTGTACAGCTAAGCAACCTAAGCCGGAAATATGTAATGGTTTAGATGATGATTGTGATGGTAAGGTTGATGAAAATTTAGATTGTCTCTGCACAGTACAGGATATCGGTAAATTATTACCATGCAAAGAAAAGCCATTAGTCTGCGGAGAAGGATATAAAACATGTGAATGTATCGATGAAGACTGCACAGAATTAGGCTTAAGTGAGTGTTTAGCTGTTTGTCATTGGCTACCAGGAATAGTGCCGACTGGATCTACATGTGATATGTATTTGGGTGAAATTAAGCCAGAAGAGTGTAATAATCATGATGACAACTGCAACGATCAAGTTGACGAAGGGTTGATTGCTAGCTGTTATAGTGGACCTCCGGAGACATTGCTAATTGGAATATGCGTTCCTGGTGAAATGATTTGCGATGTCGGTAGCTGGGGGAATTATGATGATAATGGCTTATTTATCAATAAGCTATGCTTAGGGGAGATAGTCCCACAACCTGAAGATATTTGCAATGGAACTGATACAAATTGTGACGGTAAAATAGATGAAGATAAAAAACTAGAACCAACAGACATTCTTTTTATTATTGATCTTTCAGGCTCAATGGTGGAGGAAATCAATGCAGTTACTACTGCATTAAATCAATTTGCTGCACATTATAGTGATTCAGAGGTGGTAAAATGGGGTTTAGTTTTCACTGCGGCAACAGGCTTTGGCAACGGATCGTTAAACACACAAAGAGTAGTTCTTCAAACAGATCTAGTTGACTTTGAAGCGTTTATGACCATTTTTTCAAGTTTGGGTCTTACTCTAAATGGAGGAGATGAACAAAACTATGATGCAATATACTTATCAATTCACAATTTAGTTAGCGCTGCGGCTCTTCCATATCCAATTTCAGATTTATTTTGGAACAGTGGTCTGGGAGTCTGGAGCAGTACAGGAGAATCTGTTCCTCCAAAAGAGGATTGGGATATTAGCTGGAGAGATGATGCAAAACACGTAATTATTTTGTTTTCAGATGAACAAGGTCAAACATATCTTAATCCACAGATTACAGAATCTATTTTGGTAGATATGATTAACGCTGCTGATGATTTGGCAGTTTATGTGTTTACATCTTATATATTGACTACTATGGGACCTGGAAGCGACAATTATAAAGCATTAACCGCTGCTGGCTCCGTTGGTAAACTTTATGAGTTAACAATGAGTGCGATTACAATGTATACTAATCTTCTTGAAATCCTAGATGAAACTGCATGTGGCGGTAAATAGTGGGTCTACTGTTTTGTACTTTAGGGCTTCTCGGCGGTCTTTCGGTTGTTGGGTTAACAATGTTAATTAGCTGGTGTGTTTTTAAATAAATGTATTATACTACAAGAACTAACTACTTATAAATATGAAATTACTATTTGAAAATTGGCGAAAGTTTATTAAAGAAGTCGAAAGCGAAGAAGTGCCCGTTCCAGAGGAAACCCCAGAGGAAACCCCAGAAGATAACGTATTAGATCTATCTAAAGAATTGGACTCTGGTTTTTGTAAATATAATCCTCTCATCAACGAATACGCACAATACTCTCCAGATCAATTGGCCAATGTATTCATGTTTGTAATTGGGACTCAACAAATGAGATGGTATGATGTGGTACCAAAATTTCCATTGTTAATGAACTTTGTGCATAAAAATGATGGTTTAATGACTGATGCTAATTTACAAAATCCTGGTGAAGCTAAACCTAGATATGATTTTCCTGGGTTTGGACAGTTAGTTATGGGACCGCGAAAACATGCAATTGATTATTTGTGGAAAAACAGAGAAAACATATATTCTAGTTTTAGTAGCTTGTTCAGTGAATATAATAATTCTAGTGGGCTAAAAAAAGAAGAAGCATTGTTTAATATTTATTTGCAAGCATTAACATTACCAGGATTTGGCTTACCAAAAGCGGCGTTTGCAACTCAATTAGTTATTGGACGCTTAGGTTGTATTGACTCTATCAACCTCAACATATATAAAGGAATATCAAAAAAATTTAACATATTGACACCTGGAGGTAAAGGATTTCGAACACCTAAAGTTACTACATCTGGTAAAAAAGTTATTCAAGCGGGGGAATTCGATAGCAACATAATTAAACTCGGACCTAGGGGCATTGAATTGGCCGAAGAATACTTAGAATTTTTAAGACAGATTGCAAAAGAAACTGATGCAAAAAATATATCTCAAAAATTATGGGATTCTTGGGTAGAGTTAGTGGCTAAAAAAATTAATATTAAAGATGATCTTAAAGTAATAATGCCAGATGGTTCTGAACATGTTGTGCCAAATGATTATTCCAAGAATGTTAAAGGCGCAGAAAAAAATCCTGCAGCTGCTTTTAGAAAGAAGTATATAGGCAAAATAACCGGATCAGAAGTTTCTAGACAACACCATATCCCAACAATGTATGAAAGCAAAAAAGAACAATTGTTGTTTGAAAATTGGTCTAAATATTTTTACAGTTTAATAAAAAAGTAGTAAACGTTTAATCTAAAATATAGTAATATGATCATATTAACTTGGAGGTTTTTATGTTAGCAGATGTTGTTGTCGATCTTCAATACGGAGATTGTGGCAAAGGCAAGGTAACACACCACTTATGCAGAAACGGGGACTATACTCATGTCATACGATATAATGGTGGGTGTAATGCGGGGCACACTATTTATCACCATGGAAGGCAATATATTACTCATCATATCCCTGCTGGTGTTTTTTTCGGTATTAAATCTATCATTGGTTCTGGTTGCGTTGTATATCCTGAACAATTTTTTAGAGAAATACACGAACTCGAAAGAGGAGATATTAGAACAGAAGGACTCATCTACATCGCAAAAAACGCCCACGTCATCACAGGAGAACACCTAAAAGAAGATGAGAAAGACACTTCAATCGGCACCACTAAACGTGGAAATGGTCCAGCATATCGTGACAAATATAATAGAACGGGCGTTAGAGCAGAAGATGTCCCAGAGCTTCGTCCTTATTTAATCGATCTATATAAAGAGTTACATACAAAAGATAGTACAGTAAAAATATTATTTGAAGGCGCGCAAGGGTTTGGTTTGGATGTTGATTGGGGCGATTATCCTTATGTCACTTCTTCTAATTGTATTTCAGGTGCAGCTGTAATGAACGGTGTTCCACCTCAAGCAATCCGCAATGTTTGGGGTGTTGCAAAAGCATATGAAACTTATGTCGGTGCAAAACAATTTCAACCTGCAGGTGAAATATTTAATAAGATACAAAGAGTGGGTGAAGAGTTTGGCGCAACAACCGGACGTAAAAGACAAGTTAATTGGATGAATATAGATTTTCTTAAGAAAGCTATTAATATTAATGGCGTTACTCATCTTGTCATAAATAAAATGGACGTTTTAGAAGAAGTGCGGCGGTGGGTTCTTTTTGATAAGGCACACAAAAAGTTCTTTCAAAATAAAGATGATTTTAAACGCTTTATCCTTCAAGCTATCGAGCCAGAACATAAATTTGGTTGGAATGAAATAAAGAGCGTTTATTTTTCAGAACATAAAGATAAAATTTAACTTCAATTACTCTCCTTTTAAAATAAAACGACTATTTATTGTACAAATCTTTAAAAGGGGACTATAGTATGTCACGCAAGTTCACAAAAAATGAAGCAATATTAATTAAAAAGATCCTTAATCAAAAGTTGCAGCAAGAAGGAATGGCTGACAAATATAAGGCTTGGCGAGAAAAGAAAAAAGCAAAAAAAGCCGCAAAAAAAGCCGCAAAAAAAGCCCCTTCGGGCACAGGCACGCCAGTCAAGGGTGATGTTAAAGATCCTCCTGGTGGAGAGGCAGCGGAATCAACTGGACGTGGTGATTGGTCTGAAAGATCGGGCGAAGAGTGGCGCACCGGCAAACATAGAAAAGATACAGAAATGTGGAGTCGTGGCGGTGTTGATAAAACAATACAACCTTCTGGTAAAGGATATCATACTAAAAAATTGGGTGGAAGTGACACAATGCGCGCTCTTAAACAGCAGCAAGCAGGAGAAGATAAGGACCAAGAACTACGTAAAAAGCCGCCGAAGGATCCCCCTGATTCTGGTGGTGGTGGAGATGACGACGGCAAGGGTGGCGACGGACAACAAACTGTCACACTTCCGAACGGCATGGTGCTTAACGTTGTAATTAATAATAGTAATCAAATAGTGAGCGCTGAGACGGAATCAGGCAAACCAGTCGATCCAGCGAAGATACCAGATGAGGTAAAACCGGATGAAGGTGGAGGTGGTACAGGTGGAGGCGGCGCAGGTTCTAAGTTTGCAGTGCCAGTATTTAAAAAATTTAGCGGAAAAGAACAAGAGGCGGGAGCACCACAAAGAAGTCTTTCAAGTCAATTAATGAAGCTATTTCCTGATATTCCAAAAGGCGCTATTACTCAAATGTTAAAAGATGTTGCTAGCCAACTCAAGAACAATGGAGTGAACATTCAAGAAAATGCAAAATTAATTGCTAAAATACTTCTTGAACGATTGTCACACTATAATCAGAAAATGATTATTGAAGGTAGAAAATCTCAAGGTGAGGTTTCTAGCGCTGAGGTGGGCGCGGGAGAAGCTGGAAATATCCTGCAGCAACTAGATCAGTTTTTAGACTCTCTTAAATCTGCCGAAGAAGTAAAGAAATTTCTAAAATACGTACAGAATGGATTTGAACCAGAAGGATTTGCAGAATATTGGGATAAGGTTGGGACAGGAGAGGTTGAAGATAAAGTTAAATGGAGTCCAGGCAGTCAACAGCCTGCAGCCAAGGCTGCAGCTGGTGAGGAGCCTGCAGCTGGCGAATCTGCAGCTGGCGCAGAGCCTGCAGCTGGCGAATCTGCAGATGAAATAGAACAAAAAAAGATTGCTGCAGCGAAGCGCCGAGCAACACGAAAAGCAGCACGAAAAAAGAAAGGGAAAAGAAGAGAAAGTCTCATTAGAGAAGCCGCAGGAGAACCATTTTCAGGTGGAGGCAGAAAAAAAGTAAGCACCTATTATGGTAAAGGTGGGGCAGGCTTTAAAAAGATACAAGATAAATTAGCTTCTTTTTCGAAAGGTTCTCCATGTGATGAATTGAAACAAGAGTTAAAAAATCAAGATTTAGATTCACCAGAAGGTAGAGCTGGTGCGACTAAAGACGATCAAGCATATTTGGGCGCATATAAGATTTATAAAAAAATCACTAAAGCGCTTCCAAAACTTGCTGCAGATCCAGACTGCGAGGCTTGGGCTAAGGAGCAAATAAAATTCTTTAAAATTGGTAAGCTTACAGATTCCGACAGGGCGGTTAAAGCTTCTAGAGCAGCTAGAGGGGTTAAAGAACCAAAAGAGAAAGAATATGCACCAGAAAAAATAACAAATGTAAAAGGAAAAGTCAACTTAAGACAGTCAATTGGACCAAATCTTAAGAAAGCTGGTATTGAGCTTAATAGCCCAGAAGGATCAAAGCTTCATAACAAACTTCAGAAAGTTATAAGAAGATTCTTGGTTAAAAACTTAACAAGAGTCACTGGGCAATCTGAAGAGGAAGTTAGAAGCATGATCATAGCACAACCAACAGGAGTCGATAAAAGAAAGGCTCAAGCCGCCCAAGCAATGAAAGAGAGTATTGAGGAAATTAGAAGTATTTTAGAAGCGGAAGGCTATGTAGTTACCGAGTCTGCCATCGGATCCGCCATCGGCGGCAGAATAAAAGGACTGGTAAAATCAATCTTTGGCAAGTCTCGTTTGAAGGCTGGGGGTGGATTCAAAAAATCTGGATCTGCCTTCGCAAGAACTATGAAGCATCTAAGAAAAACTAATCCGGAACTTTACAGGGATCAAATGAAAGATCTAACTGATTCCGGCGCAGTGGATGAAGAAGATCCGCCTCGGAAAAAGAAGCAAGATGGAGAAAAGAAGCAAGATGGAGAAAAGAAGCAAGCTATAAAAGAATCATTTAACAATTACCTTATTCATGAAGTATTAAAGCAAGAGAAGGTGCTTCTAGAAAAGACAATAAACGTTTTAAGGGAACGTGGTACTATTAAATGACATACAAGATAACAAACAAGTCTTCTTATAACACTTCCCCAATAGAAGATAAAATGAAAAACTTTTATCCTTATGCTCAAAAGCAACTTGGGTTTGATAAAACACCCTCATTTGTATTTGATTCAGATCCTGAAAATGCTCAAAATATTTTAGGTAAAACAGCGCAATATGAGCCAAACACAATGACAATTACTGTTTTTGTTGATTCTAGACACCCAAAAGACATCTTAAGATCACTTGCGCACGAGCTAGTACACCATGCACAAAACTGCAGGGGTGAGTTTAAAAATCCTACTTCCACACACTTAGGATACGCGCAAGAAGATGAACACATGCAGGAAATGGAACGAGAAGCCTATGAACAGGGGAATATGTGTTTTAGATCGTGGGAAGATGGATATAAAAAGAAATTTGGTATACAAGAAACTAATTATAAAGCGCTCAAGCTTAAAGGAGAAACTACAATGGGACTTAAAGATTGGAAAAATCAGGAAATTAATGCCATGTTAATGGAAAAGTTCGGATACAATATTCCAAAACCAACCAAAAAAGTATTAAATGAAGGAGGCGGGTTACAAGCACCAGATTTTAAATCTAATTATAGGACACTGGATTTAGATAATCAGGATTTGGAAAAGCTTGATCAAGCTGAAGAGGACGAGGATGTTGATTTAAACCTCAACCCACATTCTGTAGAATCTAGAAAGGATAAACTAGAGCTAGATGATGACAAAGAACTTAATGAAGAACAGCTTCGCTCAATGATCGATTCAATATTAAACAATATTATTTCTAACTAAGGAGATTATAAATGGGTGGTGTTGCAGGACATTTAGCGCATCTTTATGACAACCGTGATTTAACTTATACTGAAATGGCAGAAATTTTAACTGCCGCATCACAAGGCGAATTAATTGGTACAGAAAAAACAGATGGTTATAACATATATCTAGGCTATGTTGATGGGCGAGTTCGCGCTGCCAGGAATAAAGGTGATATGAGTCGCGGTGGCATGACTTTAGAAGATTTGGTTAATCGCACTTTTAAAGGTGGTGAGAAAACTAAAAAAGCTTATGTTACCGCATTCAAAGCTTATAAACAAGCAGTAGATTCCCTTTCAGATGAAGAGCGTAATTCCATTTTCGGTTTAGAGGGTGATATCTTTTATAATACTGAAATTCAGGGACCAATTGCTCCAAATGTTGTTAATTATGATGAAAATATTGTTTCCATTCACCACATGGGACATAAAAGATATAATAAAGAAACAAATGATTTAGAAATCGTTGAAGCGGTACAAGAATCTCAAGTGCTAGATCAGGTTATTGATCGGTTTGAAGAAATGAAAACAGAAGAATCATTTTCTGTTAAAAGAACTGCATTTTTAAAACTCAATCAATTAGACGACGATGTACATTTAAAAACAGTTTTATCAAAAATACGCAATACCGGATTTCAAGGTGATATGACAATTGGTGATTATTTATACGTCAATCTAATGAGACAAATTCGGCAGCAATTAAGATTGCCCCCATCAATAACAAAGCTTGTCGCCAATAGGGTGCTTAAAAGCCCTGGCTATTTAAGCTTAACAAAATTAAAGAAGATATTAAAAGAACGTGGTACTGAAGAGTCGTATCCGGTTGTAAAAGACTTTGTTGATAATTCTAATACAGAAATAAAAAAATTAATTTGGCCAATTGAGTTAGCAATACATGATTTCGCTGTCGAATTATTGAGAAGTTTGAGAAGCGCTTATATCTTAGATAGTGACGCCGAGCTTGATAGAATTAAAAAAGACGTTGAACAAGCTATCAACTCTATTCATAAATATGATGGACCTCACAAAGACGAGGCTCATGAAATATTAGCTAAACAATTAGACAAGCTTAAAACTCACGACGATATCGATACAGTTGTAGAAGGGTTTGTTTTTCAGTGGAAAGGGCAAATGTATAAATTTACCGGTAATTTTGCTCCTATAAATCAATTGTTAGGGCTTTTTAGATACGGTAGGGGGCATATGCCTCCAATGTCGTTAAACGCTCTTAAAGAGGCATTTACGGGCGTTCCAGAGGGTGTTACTAATAGGGTTATAGCTATATACCCAGGAAGGTTTCAACCCATGGGTGCACATCACGCCGAAGTGTTTAAAATAATACAAGAAAAATTTGGAGAGGAAAACACCTTTATCTCCACTTCTCCAGTAGTAGACGCGAGCGATAAAGGTGGTGTCCCTAAATCACCATTCAATTTTGAAGAAAAGAAAGCCATTATGGTTCGATACGAGATCCCAGAAAATAACATTGTCATGACTAAAAATCCATATATAGCAAAAGAGATATTAGAGGATTTTGATCCAGAAACAACCTCAGTCGTCTTTTTTGTTGGTAAAAAAGATATGCAAGAAAGTCCTAGATTCAATGTGGGCACTACAAAAAAAGGAAAACCAACTTATTTTCAATATTATGAAGGGCATTTAGACGATCTTAAAACATATTCAGAAAATGGTTATTTAGCAATTGCTCCTCATATTTCAATTAACATTCCAGGTATTGGCGAGATGTCTGGTACGAATATTCGTCTTGCACTAAAAGGTACTGAGGGCAATCCAAAGGGATTTAAAGATATAATGGGGTGGTATGATGAGACATTACATAATATGATTGTTAATAAATTAAAAAACGCTGAGTTGAAGGAGGATTCCCAGTTTCATGTGGGAATATTTCTTAGGCTAATAGAAGAAGAAATTGATAGAACTTTGTCTGAGGGCTTGGATTTCGAAAAAATGACGACTCAAGATAAAGCTAAATATTTTCTACAACAAGCAGGTAATGAAACAAAAGGCATAGCCGCACTTCAGGCGCTGCAAAAACAAGCAAAAGATCTTTTTAATCAAGCAGCTGCCAGAGATGAAATGTTTAAAGCCTTAAGTAGTGATTTCGTTGTTAAGGCTAAACAAGAAGAAGAAGCTAGAAAAGTAGCAGAAGAAACTCAAGACACAGCAGAAGAAGAAGCTCAAGACACAGCAGAAGAAGAAGCTCAAGACACAGCAGAAGAAGAAGCACCGGCTATGGAAGCAGAAGCCGAATCATCAGTGGCAGAAAAAGGCGAAGCATTAGAAGAGATGTCCAGCGGCGGCGGGGGGGCAGCTGCAGGTTTTTCTGGCGGGTTTGGTACCACAGAGGTTAAGCCGGTACGTAGAAGAAAAATAAAAAGAAAGAAAAAGAAAAAAAAGAAAACAAAGCTAGAAGAACAGTTTATTGATGAAGTATATAACTATTTAATTAAAACAATGAGGCGCGCAATATGATTGATAGAAAAGAATTTATATCAGAAATGCAAGAGGAGATGACAGTACGAAAATTTGTACGTTATGGAATTAAAGCAATATATGAAAAAAAATTAAAACAAGCTAAAAAAGAATATCTAGAAGAAACTGTTTTGAGAAACATGATACGTAGGCTAATTTCTGAAGATGCTAGCACGAGTGTTGCTAGCGGCGTACAACACAAAAACACCGGTATTGTAGAATTAGATAAAGTGCTTAAAGCTACTATAGTGCAAGTGGAAGAGGAATACAAGACTTTAACAACCAAAAAAGAACAACGAGATTCTTTTGCCGCTCACTTCCTTGCCACTTTAGATGCAGCTTTAGCCCCTGTTGATGCAAATCGATTTGCGCCGGGTGGAAAAGAAACAGACGAGGAAGCTTCAATTGAAGATAGAATAAAAGAAGCTATCATGGAAGTAATTGGTGTTGAAGTGGATGAGGAAGAGGCAGAAGAAGCGAAATTTATTCCCGCACGCCCACAAGATGAAGAAGAGGCAAAGGAAGAAGCAGAAAAAGAAGAAAAAACGTTTCAAGATCTGCCGGGAGCAAATAGAACTGGACGCAACTTTGCAGAAAGGGCATGGAATAAAGTTGAAAAACAGATCATTAGCGCATATGAAGATCTAGAAGATGAAGAAGATGCAGACGCATATCGCGATTATATTATTACTAACTTTAAGCTATATTTCAGAAAATTTGAACAAGAACTAGCTGACGATCTAGATGTACCTGTTGGTGCAGAAGAGGTAGAAGAAGAAGAAGGAGTCTAGCTAGTACTGTTGCAATCCATCATATCTAATATTTCATTTAAATAATATAAAGAATAAAATATAATAAAGATTATAATAGATTGGATTGATTAATTAATCAAACTATGAATTTATTGTATCATATCTAGAGAGAAAATTTAAGTGGTCTGGAAAAAAAGAAAAGTCTCTGGGAAAAATAAAAATTATAGCATCGCAAAGAAACTCCGCAACGATCTGAAAAGTAACGAAGAATTTGAGGTAATGTTAAATTCTTTGACACTTGAGGAAGCAATTGCACTCAAGCTTGAATTAGCTTCTAAAGTATTTGGCAATAAATTATATGGCATGCCAATATGGTATAGTGCAAAAGAAATTGTACAAGATGCATTATTAAAGTATGCCCTAAGCGCGACAAAATCCAAAAGAGAAGCAGCAAGATTCTTAGGAATAGCGCCAAGAGAATTGCGAAAACTCTTAAGAAAATTTAAAGTTGAAGATTATTTCGAAAAATAGCTTAACATCTTATATACAATTGTATATACTAATAGCAATAATGGGGGTGAAAAGGTTTCGACGGAGAATGGATAAAATAAACGTGCAAGGCTGTGTGGGTAGCACAGTAAAAATACTCAATTTTTATAAAAGCCAACGATAATGTTGAACTTGATTACGCCTTAGCTGCGTAATTTGGAGTTTCTAGCACTCCATTAAGGAAGCTAGGCAGCTTTCCAGTTTTTCAAGAAAGTCACAAAACTGGTGGTACGCGCATGCAGGGTTTGAGTTTGTCAGAGTTCAAATAACTGACTAATCTTGTGAATGACGTTGTTTTTGAGGTTTTTCGGACTCGGGTTCGACTCCCGACACTTCCACTGATATAGGAGATCATATGAATAAATCTGATGAATCAAATAATAAAAAGTGGGTTAACGTTGGTATGTTTAATACATACGAGGAGGCAAGAGATGCAGCTATGACTTATGATGATGATGCAGAAACCATTCATTTAAAGATTAAGAGAGGCACATCTTCAAATAGAGAAATATTCAGATTAAAACTCTGGGTTAAACCAGAAGAAAAACCAAAATCTAATAAAAAAAAGAGCCGAGGAAAGAAAAATGAAAACAACAAGAAGATTCACAATTGATAAAAGAGGTAGAAAAGCTTACGTAGGAAGCAGAGTGTTGTTTCGAAATAGAACATGGCTTATTGAAGATATTGATTATTTAAGTTGGAACACAAATCAGTATTTAACACTAACTGATCCTAGAAATAAAACTAGTAAATTGCAATTTATATCTCCTAAAGAAGTGAGCACTATATAATGAATACTAAATTATATGCAGATGAGGTACGTTATGTATGTAACCCTCAAACGTTCAGTATTGTAATGTGCTATAAGGTGCCTAGTATGAATAATAAAGGAGATTATGTTGATGTTTCCTTTTATGAAAATCAGAATTTGTCTTTTACATGCGAGGACATGATGAAATTTCCAACTAAACGTATACATTTTGACGATCAATTATCTCACATGTTGTATAACATCTTTTCGAATTATGATAGAGATGAATTTCAAAGTTATGTGTTGTATGACGAGATACAAGGCATGCAATTTTATGATAGGTTAACTGCAGTGAAAAACACATTGGGATCAATTATTTGGGAAAAGTAGCTATAAATTTGAATATTTTTCTACATTAGTTTCAATGAAGTGCTTTATTTCTTCATAAGTTGGTCCAATTGTAATCATGGGAAAAGCTACATGTACAGAGTGGATCAATCCTACTATTTGCATGTGACTGTTTAATACTGGAGATCCAGAACTTCCACCAGCAGCAGGAATGCTATATACAGCTGCACCGCTACTAACTCCATTGTAAAAACCTTCTAATATTGGCATCATATTGATATCAAATATACCTGCAGGCGCTGCTAGATTATATAATCTATCTCCAGGTTTTGGTTCATTTGGGGAAACTGTTAATGCCCTTTTGTTTGTCAATCCAGTTGCATACATAAGGCAAATATCGGCTTGGATATCATAAGCCAGTGTTATTCCAACATGTTCGTTACCATCTAGATCGACTATTTTATGTTCTAAAAGTCTGTTAGCGTCCTCATCACGATCTCTGCATACATGTGCAGCAGTCATGACAAAGGATCCTCTTTCTCCAACACCAACAATAAAACCAGATCCTGCATATGACAATGTACGTCTAGAGCATATTCCAGCTACACAATTTTTAATTGTGATTTTAGATTTTATTTTTATAAAAGCTTCTCTTGGGAGATTGCTTTGCATATATTCATCATGGCGACTAACATGGTGAGAAAAAGGAGGATTACTACAGCTGCTGATGTGAGAAAAAATGAAAATTATTAATAGAAACATTGTTTTTTTGTATTTCATGCGATGCGCCTCCTAAAATAACTAGTATAGAACAGCTTAAAAGCAGCTGTTCGGTTTTAAAACAGATCCCCCAATACTGGTGAATTTCGAAATATCTATCTATTTATAATAATATTCCTGCGCAAAGGGAAATACATGGCTAAAAAAATATATGTTCTCGACACCAGCGTATATCTAACTGACGCGAACTCTTTAACCTCATATGGAAATAACGATATTGTAATTCCATTTAAAGTTTTAGAGGAAGTAGACAATCATAAAAAAAGACAAGATAGTGTTGGATCTAATGCTAGAAATGTTATTCGTAAATTAGACTCTCTCAGAGAAAAAGGAAGTTTATTCAAAGGAGTGAGAATAGATAAAGGTAAAGGTTTAATAACAGTTAAAAATTTTAAGTTTGCAAATTTACCTGAAGATATTGATTATAAAATACCAGATAATGAAATCATTGGTGTCGCCATGGCGGAAAAAAGATTAAGTTTAAATAGAAAGGTAATTGTAGTTTCACGCGACATCAACATGCGCGTTAAGTGTGATGCTTTGGGACTCTTAACCGAGGATTATATAACCAATCAAGTTGTAAAGGACACAACTCATATATATGATGGATACGTAACTCACTTGGTAGATGATCAAACAATTGATCAATTTTATAGTGGGGAAGATATTTTCTTAGAAAAGGAGGATATTAAATTATTTCCTAATCAATATATGATGTTGGTGTCAAACTCTAATGATAAAAAAACTGCGCTGGCAAGATTTATAAATTATACATCTCCATTACAAAGAGTGAATGGAATCAATTCTAAGAAAAAAATATGGGGAATTAGAGCAAGAAATAAAGAGCAGACATTTGCATTAGATTTGTTGATGGATCCCAATGTGCATGTGGTGACGTTGGTTGGAAAAGCTGGGAGCGGCAAAACATTAATGGCTATAGCTGCCGGATTAGAACAAGTTGTTGAAGAGACGACAGCAGCTAGATATAAAAGATTGGTAGTTTCCAGACCTATTCAGCCTATGGGTAAAGATATTGGTTATTTGCCTGGTTCCATGGAAGAAAAAATGAGCCCATGGTTGATGCCAATACAAGACAATTTACGATTTCTAATGGGGAATGATAAAGAAACACTTAAAATGTATACAGAGAACGGTACGATCGAAATTGAAGCTTTAACTTATATAAGGGGGCGTTCTCTTGCAGATTCTTATATAATCATTGATGAGGCACAAAATTTGTCTGCTCATGAACTTAAAACAATCATTACGAGAGTGGGGGAAAATACTAAAATTATATTAACAGGCGACGTCGAGCAAATCGATAATGCATATGTTGACGAAACCTCTAATGGACTAACTTATGCAATTGAAAAATTTAAATATTATGAGTTAGCAGGACATATCACCTTAACTAAGGGTGAAAGATCTAAAGTAGCTACGTTAGCAGCAAAAATACTTTAAATTAAAAATGAAACTAATTTAGTATATAAAACAGGAGAATGTTATGACTGATACGTTGAAAGAGGAAGATTTTAAACCAGATATTTTACAGCCAATTGGTTTAGATAATGAGATGAAGAAGTGGTTGGTTAATTATGTGGGAGAAAAATTGCAACCTGAAGATGATGAAGTGAATGTTGAAATGGTAATTCAAGTTATGGCTAAGGAATTTCCAGAATTCTTATTGCCTGTTGCTGAAGAAAATTTTATTAGAGGCTACAAGCAGGGGTTAAATGATGCGGAAATTGCGCAAAAAGAGTGGCAGGAAAATTTGCAAAAGCAATTAGATGAAAGAGGAATAACGTTACAAATAAACAATGAGAATAGATTATATTAAAAAATCTGCTATTAAAGCTTTAAGAGAAAGGAAAGAAAAATTTTTATTTAACAACATATTAGTTTTTCTTAAGGACGATCTTCCGGAAACTGTTGATATAGAAGTAGTGCTGAAAAAAATTGAAGAAACGGTACCGAAGCACTTCTTTTATTTAATAGATGCGATATATGTCGGACATTTTGATATATTTGTTCAAAATCAAACCAACGCTGCCTATAAAGATGGCGCAATTTATGTTTCAAACGCGCAAGATGACGCGAATGACATGGTTAATGATATTGTACATGAAATCGCTCATTCAGCCGAAGAAATATATGGAGAAGATCTATATGGAGATAACGTTATAGAGTTGGAATTTCTTGGGAAAAGAAAAAGACTATATCAAATATTAGATTATGAAGGGTATAAAGTAAATTTGACAGACTTTTATAATACTGAATATTCAGAAAAGTTTGATGAGCTGTTGTATCGTGAAATTGGGTATAATATATTACAAAGCTTTACTTCTGGTTTGTTTGTGTCTCCATATGGCGCCACTAGCTTGCGAGAGTATTTTGCTAATTGCTTTGAACATTACTACTTATATAACAGACAATTAGTGAAAAAGCTAAGTCCCACGGTATATAATAAATTAGAAAATATAGGAGATCTTACATGAGCTATAAACAAGGAAAATATGATAGTTATTTAAAATGGACAGTGGATAAAAAAGCTGGCACGGTAACGGTTACTGCTAATATTAAATATAATGATGGAGCTAAAAGCGCTAGCAAGCGAATAGAAATTGATGCATCAACAGTCAGAAGGGTGCTTTTAGGTGCAGGTATTGAAGCTGAACGATTAATATCAGGCACTTCCAAGGTTAATAGCCACCAACCGAATAGTCAAACAGGGCAGTGGGTGTGGACAACCAAAGGACACAATGAAAATACAACTCGCACTGTAAATGCTCCTAGAAAAACCACTAGAAAAACCACTAGAAAAGCCACTAGAAAAACTGTAGCAACCCGCACACGCACCAGCGCAAAAAAAACATTGACAAATGAAAAAACAACAGTTACACTGGATCCAAAGAATACTAATACACAAGAAGGTGGATAATGAGTCATGTTTCGTTTTCAGAGCTTAAAATATGGAATGAGTGTGCCTGGAAGCATAAATTAGCATATATAGACAATGTAACAAGCTTTGAAGGTAATGAATATACTGCTTTTGGCACCGCCATGCACAGTACGTGTGAAAGGCTGGTTACAGAAGCCAAATTTCAAGAGAAAGCAAAAATATATTTTTTAACTGAGTTTAGAGATAATCTTAAGAAATTGCCAGATGAAAATGCTCTAAATATCGACTTGATTAAGAAGATGAAGGATCAAGGCGGTATATTAATTGATTATGTACTACCAGCCCTTAAGGACTACTTTGGTTCATATAAGGTTTATTCCGTAGAAGAGCAGTTGTATGAGCCCATAGAAAATGAATCTGAATATCAATTTAAAGGTTTTGTGGACTTGGTTGTACAAACTCCTGATGGTAAATATCACGTTATAGATTGGAAGACATGTTCGTGGGGTTGGGATTCTAGAAGAAAAGCCGAAAGGATGACAACCTACCAGTTAACTTTTTATAAGCATTTTTTCTGCAAGAAACACAATTTAGATCCTAGTACTGTTGAAACTCATTTTGCCCTATTAAAGAGAACGGCAAAAAAGAACAATATTGAAATTTTTAGAGTCACTAGTGGCAATAAAAAGATTAAAAATGCCCTTAATTTATTATACAAAGCTTTGTATAATATAAAAAGTAAAAACTTTATTAAGAACAAGCTCTCTTGTACGAGAGGCTATGGTTGTGAATTTTACAAAACAAAACATTGTCCATAAATTGGAGAAGTACATTGAAAAAAATTAAAATAATGACAATAAGCGACATGCCGTTGTCTCCATCTGGTGTGGGCACTCAAACTAGGTATGTTATTGAGGGGCTTTTACGTACCGGCAAATATAAGGTAATTAGCTTAGGTGGAGCTATTAAGCACCCTCATAATAAGCCCATCAAAACGGAAGAGTACAAAGATGATTGGGTAATATTTCCTGTTGAAGGATATGGGAATCAAGAGATAGTCAGATCTATGATTCGTAATGAGAAGCCTGATATTCTTTGGTTTATGACAGATCCTCGCTTTTGGGGGTGGTTGTGGGAAATGGAAAATGAAATCCGTCCTCTTATGCCGATGGTTTATTATCATGTATGGGACAACTATCCTTACCCCACATATAATAAGGCATATTATGAGTCAAATGATTTTATTGCTGCAATCTCTAAAGTTACTGATGATATTGTAAAAACTGTCGCTCCAAATGTTATGAGTCAATACGTGCCTCATGCTGTAAATTCAGATATATTTCGAAATTTAAAAAATGATTCAAACTATTCTAAGTCTAATGCAAGAAAAGAGATGTATAGCATCTTTCCAGATCTAGAAGAAGACGACATACAAAACAAATTTATTTGCTTTTGGAACAATAGAAACGCCAGACGTAAACAAAGTGGTAGTTTATTATTTTGGTTTAAGAAATTTTTAGATAAGGTTGGACATGATAAAGCAACGTTAATAATGCACACAGAACCCAAAGATCATCATGGACAGGATCTTATTAAGATTGTTGAACACTTGGAACTACAAGATGGACAAGTACTGTTTTCAACTCAAAAAATGCCACCAGAACAGCTAGCTGGATTTTATAACGCAGTCGACTGCACGATCAATATATCAGATGCTGAAGGGTTTGGTTTATCTACTCTGGAATCTCTATCATGTGAGGTGCCTATTGTTGTTAATATGACAGGCGGTTTGCAAGAGCAAGTGACAGATGGAGAAAATTGGTTTGGTATTGGGATTGAACCATCCTCAAAGTCGATCATTGGTTCACAAGAAATTCCATGGATTAGAGAAGATAGAATTAATGAAGATGATTTCATTAATGCGCTGATAAAAATATATGAAATGAAGTCCGAAGAAAGAGAGCAGCTTGGCGCAAAAGGAAGACAACACGTAGTTGAAAACTATAATTTTGCAAAATATGTAAAAACATGGGATGAACTACTTACAAACCTTCATACTGAATTGGGTTCGTGGGAGACTCGCCGGGGCTATGCTAACTGGCATTTAGAGGAGCTTAAATGAAAAAAATAATAGTTAGAGGACCGGTATTAACTAGAACTGGATATGGGGAGCATGCTAGATTTGTTTTACGCTCTTTGAGAACGGTAGAAGATAGATATGATATTTATGTAATGCCTGTAACTTGGGGAAAGTCCAATTGGATTTGGGAAGATAATGAGGAAAGACAATGGTTAGACGCTTTAATAAAGAAGACAGCACTCTATCAACATAAAAATGGTACTTATGATGCTAGCATACAAGTGACAATTCCAAATGAATGGCAAAAAATGGCTCCTGTTAATATTGGAGTTACTGCGGGTATAGAGACAACCAGAGTATCCCCTGATTGGATCCAGAAGACTCATGAAGTTGATAGAATGGTTGTGGTTTCAAACCATTCTAAAAATGTATTTGACAATACAGCATATGAAGCAGTAAATAACGAAACAGGAGAAAAGCTGCTTCTACAAAACTCTGTTCCAATCGATGTTGTGCATTACCCAGTTAAAAAATATAAAAAGATTGATTTAGATTTTAAACTTGACACTCCTTTTAACTTTTTAACCGTGGCACAGTGGGGACCAAGAAAAAATATGCCGAACACTGTTAAGTGGTTTGTTGAGGAGTTTTTTGACAATCCAGAAGTTGGTTTGGTTGTTAAGACGTTTAAGAAGGGAGGATCTGTATTAGACAGAAAGTCAGTAACCAATTCTTTGCAAACAATTTTAGAAAAATATAAAGATAGAAAATGTAAAATTTATTTATTACATGGCGATTTGAAAGAACAAGAAATGCATTCTCTTTACAAGCACCCTAAAATAAAGGCTTTTATTTCTTTAAGTCACGGTGAGGGTTTTGGCTTGCCGCACTTTGAGGCTGCATATTCAGGATTACCAGTTATAGCTCCAGAATGGAGTGGATACACAGATTTTCTTACTATGCCTGTAAAAGACAAAAAAGGAAGAATTAAGAATAAGCCACACTTTGTTCGTGTTGAATACGATTTGAAGCCTATTCAGAAAGAGGCTGTGTGGAAAAGCGTGTTAGAGGAAGATTCAATGTGGTGCTACCCGCAGCAAGGGAGCTATAAGATGAGACTGCGCGAAGTATATAAAGATTTTGGCAGATTTAAAAAACAAGCCAAGGACTTGCAATCGTGGGTATTAGAGAATTTCTCTGAAAAGAAACAATATAGCAAATTTGTAGAATCAATCGATTCTGTAAACATATTTGATTCTCAAGAATCTGTTGAAGATGAGATAAATACAATGTTTGATGAATTATTACAAAAGAGTGAGTAAAAGTGATAATATTTGTATCTGATCTTTTCGGAGAACAGTATAATAAAGGCGGTGCCGAGCTAACAACGCGAGCTATAATTAAAAGCTCTCTCTTTCCTTGTGGGTTCACCAGGCTCAATTCATTTAATCCAAAGTTGTTATCTATTATGAAAGAATATAAACACGCATTTTGGGTGTTTGGTAATTTTTCTCTAGTTTCAGCTGAGTGTCTAATGTACGCAACTAAGAATTTAAACTATAGCGTATTAGAATATGATTATAAATATTGCCGGTTTAGATCTCCAGGGAAACACAAGTCAGAAGAAGGTGAATGTGATTGTTCTACGCACTCCATGGCAAAATTAATTTCTATGTTTTTGTATAATGCAGATATTACATGGTGGATGTCTCACAAACAATTAGAGATCTACCAATCAGAGTATCCTTTTTTAAGAAATGATAATAATAGAGTTTTAAGTTCTGTTTTTGCAGATAAAACTTTGGATTATATAGAGTCTTTGGACACTTCTAACAAAGAAGATACGTGGTTGATATTGAATTCTAAATCATGGGTTAAGGGCGTTGAAGACGCTGTAGAGTATGCTGTAGAGAATAATTTAAATTATGAATTGGTTTGGGGACTTGAACATTTTGATCTTCTAGAAAAATTGGCAAAATCAAAAGGTATCATCTTCTTTCCCCGCGCTGATGATACATGTCCAAGAATGACGATTGAAGCTAAATTGTTGGACTGTGAGATGATATTGAATGAGCATGTACAACATAAAGATGAAGATTGGTTCACCAACAAACATAGCGCCATAAAATATCTAAGGAAGAGTACTAAAAGATTTTGGAATGAAATAGAAAAAACGGCGCAGCAATCTACAAATATACCAGTTTGTGAAGCTGTTGAAAACCCCAACCCTCCAAAATTTAAATTTATAATCCCATTTTACAACTGTGAAGAGTGGATATCTAAAACCATAGGAAGTCTTAAAAGACAAAAATATGAGAAATTTGATTGTGTCTTAATTGATGACATTTCAACAGATAAATCTGTTGAAGTAGTTAAACGTAGTATAGAAGGAGATGCGCGATTTTCTTTGATAGAGAATAGTGAAAAGAAGTATGCTCTTGCCAATATCGTGCTAGGGATCGAACAGACTAATTGCGACGATGATGATGTGATAATCTTGTTGGATGGTGATGATTGGTTGGCGTCTACTAGAACGTTAACTAAACTTTGTAATGTGTATGTGGGTGACACATTGATGACATATGGGAGTTATGTACTTAGTCCAGAAGGCTTAAGAGGTCCAGAACCCTCACAATACCCAGAAAGGGTGATTAGAGACAATGCTTATAGAAAAGATCAGTGGAGAGCCTCTCACCTAAGAACGTTTAAGCACAAGCTGTGGAGGCAAATCAAACATGAAGATCTTAAAGATGCATCTGGAAACTATTATGAGATGACATATGATCAAGCCATAATGCTCCCACTGTTGGAAATGGCTCAAGAACGCGCCAAATTTATTCCAGAGGTGCTTCATGTATATAACAAAGAAAACCCTCTTAATGTTGACAAGATTAAAGCTAAAAAACAGTTTGAGTTAGCACAAGAAATTAGAGGTAAGCAATCATATGAAAGAATATAACAATTTTAATTTTTTAATTGAAAATTATAGTGTCGGACTACAGGATGACATGTCGACATCCATTCACTCTATAAATGGAGATAGTCCTTCACTATCTTCAACAGAAAAAACTTTGTATTTGTTGTGGAATCATATAAGCAACAAATTGCTAACAGATAAATTGTTGAGCACAGACTTTACTTTAGAAAAAGAAAAATTTAATAATTTTTGGAACAAAATAAAGGGTACCCCATCACCTAGCAGAGCTATGGGTGACATGTTTTGGATGAACTTGCCTTGGGGTGATATAAAGAAAAATTTAGGAGAAGTCAATATATTGGATATTGGTTGCGGTACCGGTGGGTATTGCAAGAAACTGCAGAATTGGTCTAATGGCATTATAACTTCATATAAGGGCTTGGATATATATCAATCTCCTAAGTGGCATGACAACATTAGCTGGGGTAAGGAAAAGGATATTAATGTAAGCTTCGAACAGGCAAATCTAGATAGTGATGCAATATTTGATATCCCAACAAATATAAACTTTCTCATGTCTCAGTCTGCGATTGAACATATAAAAAACGATTTAGGTACATTTAAGCAGTTAAAGAAGTTTATGTATCAAAAGGACGAGCCTTGTATACAAGTGCACCTTTTCCCAGGTCCAGCTTCTCTTGATTTATACCTTTTGCACGGATATAGACAATATGGAGATTTTGCAATAAATAAAATAGTTGACTTGTTTAGTGATTGTGATGTAGAATTATATAAAATATGCGGAGAGGCTTCTAATAAATTGCACTTTGACTACATTACAAAGCCAATATATTTAGATAATTTGGGGGATAAAAGAAATTCTAATCCTGAACAATATAGAGAATTGCTGCACGCTGCGTTATTAACAGATCTGCAAAAAGAGATAGAAAATCCTGCCTTTTGGGCATTAAAAATCTACAAAGGATGAATATGAATATTCATTTTGAAAATGTCAACACACAGAGCACCTCTGGACCAAACCACTTCGCTTCTAAATTGATTAAATATATAGATGCGGACACCGATGGCTCTAAAAAGCCAGATGCTAGGTTGTGTTTTATAGAATCTCAAAGAAGACAGTTTGATGATGTGCCGCTATTCCAGAGGTTAGATGGAATCTACTTTAATAAGGCACAAGACTATAAAAAGCAGAATAGAAATATAAAGAGAACTTATGATAATGCAGATGGGGTTATATTTCAGTCTGAGTTCAACAAACAGCTTATAACTAAATATTTTGGAGAACACAAGAATTCTACTGTCATACACAATGGTGCTGATGTAGAGCATATTGAATCAATCAAGCCCTTGCGAGGGATGCTGGATAATTACGAACATGTTTGGTGTTGTGCTTCGTCTTGGCGTCCTCACAAAAGGTTGAATGAAAATATCAAATATTTTTTAAAGCATTCTTCGAAAAATGATTGTTTGGTTGTTGCTGGAGGAAACCTTGAATATCTTGAACAAGCAAAAATTGCGAGAACTCCTAATCTTTTTTATGTTGGCGAACTAAACATAAGGTATCTTACCGCTCTCTATAAACGCGCAGATTATTTTATCCATTTGGCTTGGCTCGATCATTGTCCTAACGTGGTTGTTGATGCACGCGCTAGCGGGTGCCAAATTATATGTTCTTCTGCTGGTGGAACAAAAGAAATAGCTGGATTAGATGCGGTTGTAATTGAAGAAGATGAGTGGGATTTTGAGCCGGTTGAGTTATATAAACCACCTAAGATGGATTTTTATAAAAAGGTGAAAAATAATATTGAAGTAGATTATAATATGAAAACAGTTGCAGAGAAGTACAGGAACTTTATAAAAGAGACAATTAATGAATAATGCAGAAATATTATCATGGGTTGAATGGGAAAAACATTCTACTTTAGAAGAAAAGGCTATTCTAAATCTTAATGAATTAATAGTTCCAAATGCTGCTAGTGGAAATCCGAATCATCAAGTCGTGATTTATGGAAAGTTATGATTATGAAAGTTTTGTTTGTTTCCAACAACCGTGATATTAGCGTTGGTTCTTATAGAATTTGGGTTAATGATTTAAATGATTATTTTCGTGATTGTGGATATCAATCTGAGATAGCAACCAATAAGACAGATGTATTAGATTATGATGTTGTTATCTGCGGCAAAAACGATGTTGCAACTGCCATTGGCATTAAGAAAGCATATCCAAATAAGAAAGTGGGTGTTATAAATTTGGCAGCCGACGCTAGAAACCTACCAATAGACTTTGTAATTGTTGGCTCCATAGAAGAGATGGATAGTTTATCTCATTATAAGAATGTGTTCCTTTTTCCTTTGATTGAAAAAATGTATCAAGGCGATGACTATAAAACTCATTCTAAGAAATCTAGGTTAAGGATAGGTTTTCATGGACATTATCCGCATTTAAGCAAGTTTGCGCCTAATCTTAAAAGAGCTATAGAAGAGGTTAACAAAGCGTGTGATATAGAATTGTTTGTTGTGACGTCCAACACATCATTTAAATGGAAGGTTGGAAAACCAAATATTGAAAACATTATTATGAAACCGTGGAACATTAAAACCATAAAACAAGATTTGTTAAGTTGCGATATTGGTATTGTTCCCAATGTGACTCATATACCATTGGACTTAAGCAAGCATAAAACCTCTACAGATCTTGGTTTATATAACACGGATTTTATAGTGAGAATGAAAAACAAATCTAATGCAGGTAGGGCTTTTGTTTTCCATCAATTGGGGATCCCTGTGATTGCTGATTTTACTCCTAGTAATTTTCATATTATGGGTGATCCTGAATGCGGGATTATTGCAAACAACTACGAAGGCTGGAAAAAAGGTATATTAAAGTTACAAGACTTTAGATTAAGGCAAAAAATGGCAGATCGCGCAAAGAGAGAATTTGATAAATTATATAGTCCATATGCATGGGCTTCTAAATTGTATAATGACATATTGGGGATAAGTTATGAATAAAGGTGTATTGTATATTGCTTTTGGTAAGCATTTTATTAAAGAGATGTTGTTCTCTGCAGAGTCTGTTAAAAAACATAATCCAGACTTACACATAACTGCGTTTATAGATAAACAGATTGAGTCTGAGTATATTGATGAGGTTAAGATAATTAAAGTCGCTCATTTGCGTCCTAAAATAGATTATATAGCTTTAACTCCCTATGAGCAGACGTTGTTTTTAGATACAGACACTATAGTTGATCGCAACATAGAGGATCTGTTTGAGTTGCTAGACAACGTTGATTTTGCCGGCACTCATGATTTGGCGAGAAAAAGAAAGAAATATTCAACTGTCATGCCTGAGTATAGAAATATTCCTTATGCGTTTTCTGAAATTAATACTGGCGTGCTCGTATTCAAGAAAAACGAAAAAGTCTTAAAGCTTTTTAAGGATTGGAGAGAGTGTTTTTACCATTATCGGCATTATTGTCCTTGGGATCAGGCTTCATTCAGAATTTCTCTTTGGAAAGCCATTCAAGAGGGGTTACAGTTCTATGTTTTCCCTGTAGAATATAATATTAGAAGTAAGGCGAATAGAGAAAAACAACATATTTTTCATCATGAGTTTGGAGAAGAACATCTTGCGCCAAGAATATACCACATGCATGCTGATCCACGAATAAACAAAGGTACATATGAAATTGAATCGCTTGATGAAGCGTTAAAAATTTGCAAAGAGAACTTTATGGAATATTAGGATGAATTTTAAAACGCTTATAAAAGATATGAAAGCTTCTGGTAAGGGATTAATGTCTCAGACTCAATATATGAATGTTGGTTACGTTTTGGACTTATTGTCTCCATGTAATTTTTTAGTTTTCGGATTAGGAGAGGACTCTTATATTTGGGAGCAGATAAATGCTGGCGGCAAGACTGTGTTTCTGGAGGATGATTTAGAATGGATTGAAAAATTTAAAGATCCAGACGTCAATATTAAAATACATCCAGTGAAGTACGATACTAAAGCACAAGAGCATGCTGATATTGGGTTTGATATCGAGAAGCTTAAAATGAAGCTTCCAGACGAAGTTACTAGTATAGAGTGGGATATGATTCTTGTCGACGGACCTCTTGGACACAACCCCCCTAGACCATATAAAGGTCCAGGTAGGATGCAAAGCATTTATACGGCACACTATCTTTTAAAGAATAATGGTATTTGCGTAGTTGATGATATGGGTCGGCTTATTGAAGAGAAATATGCTAGTCATTTTTTTGGCAAAGAGAATCTTTATAACATTGTTGAAAATAAGGTTGGGATATTTAAAAAAAGAAAATGATTGATAATTCTCTTTTTAAAAGCATTATACACGGAAAAACAGTTGCTTTGGTCGGTCCAGCAAAATATATGGTTGGCTCTTGTTTGGGTGAAGAAATTGATCAACATGACGTGGTTGTTAGAATCAATAGAAGCATTGAAACCACTAAACAATATTCAGCTGATGTGGGGGTAAAAACCGATGTTTTATATTCTTGTTTGATAGAAACAGCACAAAATGCTGGGAAGTTAGACGTTCTTGAGTTAAAAAATGATTATGGTGTTAAGTTCGTGTGCGCCCCTCCACAATCTGATTATAAAGGGATCTCCCAAAGAACAACGTTTCATGAGATGGTTAATATGAAAACTGTTAAACATATAATTAAAGTATTACCACTTAGAATTGTTGATCATCAGATGCATACAGAATTGGCAAAAAAGGTTCAATGTAGACCAAATACTGGATTTCTTGCAATATATGACTTATTAAATTTTAATCCAAGCATGTTGTCAATATATGGATTTAGTTTTTATTTGGATGGTTTTATACCCGGCTGTAAGTCTGGTGTTGAAAAAGAAAAAAACGTAACAGAAGATGAATTTGCTACGATGGCATTTAACTCAAAGAGACATGTACAAAAAAACATATGGCAATATGCTAAAGATACTTTGAGAGACAACCCTTCTGTTAAATTAGACAGTGTATTAGATGTGATTTTAAATTTAGAAAAGCTCGACAAGAAGCTTTTTAGTGATGCTATAAAATGAAAATTTTTATTCCAATAAAAGAGCAATCACAACGGGTGCCAAAAAAGAACTTTAGATTATTTGCAAATTTGCCGTTATATAAACATACGCTTTATAAACTAAAAGATTTTGAAGTATATGTTGACACAGACAGTGAAGAAATCATCAAGGAAGTAAAAAAAGATAAAAACCTATCACATGTTACTGCTTATAAAAGAAGCTCAGCGCTTGTCGATCATAATACTTCTGTGTGTAAGTTAATTAAACACTTCATTGTTCATGAACAACAAAGTGTAGAAAACGATATAATATGCCAGATTCACGTCACTTCTCCGTTTTTAGGTGTCGCAACGCTAACTGCAGCGGCGAAAAAGTTTGATGAAGGATATGATTCTATCACCTCTTGCATATCAACTCAAAAAAGATTTTGGAGGAAAGAGGAATACGGTGTGTGCCCCGTCAATCACAATCCAATGATTCTGCAACAGACACAAGATCTACCAGTATATTATGAAGAGAACTCTTTATTTTATATGTTCTATTCCGACATTGTGTTAAATAGTGGAAATAGAATTGGTAAAAATCCATATTTTTATCCTACAAGTTTTTTGGAGAGCTTAGATATCGATACTGAAGATGATTGGGAATTTGTGAACGTAATACAAAGCAGCACCAAAACAAAAAAATATAGGAGATTTTTATAGTGGTAAGGAGATTGGCATGGCAGCAAATACCATCAACTGTTGTATCTGATATACTTTGTCAAAATAAATTAGATGGTGTTGTAATCGACACTGAACACGGTTGCTTTAATAATGAAACGTTATATAGCTGTATACAAATAGTCACAGCCAACAATAAACAGTGCTTTGTTCGACTAGGAAATCTAGATCTACACATGGTTAAATATTGTTTAGATGCTGGGGCAACTGGGTTAATTTTTTCAACAGTAGAAACTAGAAAACAAGCCGAACAAATTCATGAATATTGCAAATACCCAGTAGCTTATGGTAAAGAAGGTTACGCAACCTCTAGTAGACGTGGCTTAGGACTAGTTAGACAAAACAAGTGGGGAAATAATAAAGCTTTAATAGCAAAACCGCCCATAATAGTTGCTCAAATTGAAACTAGAAGGGGTGTTGAAAACATTGGCGACATTAAGGGTTTTGACTTTTACATGATTGGTCCTTATGACTTGTCTACTAGTCTTGGTATACCTGGACAATTTAATAACTCTTTGTATCTAGAAGCGGTAGAAAAGGTAAAAAATATGGTATCAATCAAAAAAATGGCAGTTCACATTCCGAAAGATGTTAAAAAAGAGATTAAAAAATATGATGACTATGGTATAATTGCAGTGGGTATGGATACAACTGCCTTAATTGAATCATATAAAGAAATGCAAAATGCTTGATTTTGAAAATATTGATGACAAAAAATTGTCAAACATTGTTGTTACGACATTTCCGTATGGGTCAAAAAATAGCGATCCCCGAGAATTGTTGGAACGTCTGTGTCTAGACAATAATATGAAAGTCTCGTACAATGAAACGGGAAGAAAATACTCGCGAGAAGAGCTTTTGCAAGTACTTCAGAATAAACGGCCTGAAATTATTGTTGCCGGAACTGAAAAATATGACGTCAGCATTTTAGACGCATGCCCAAATCTTAGGATGATATCCAGAGTAGGAATTGGTCTAGATTCTGTTGATTTAGATGAATGTAAAAAGAGAGGAATATGTGTAACGTATACACCAGATGCTCCTACTAATGCAGTCGCAGAGTTAACAATAGGGCAAATAATATCATTACTAAGAAAAACATGGATTGTTGATTCTGAAATGAAGGCTGGCAGGTGGTCCCGAATTATCGGAAGAGAATTGTCAAGCTGTACTATTGGTATTATAGGGGTTGGAAGAATAGGAACATCAGTCTTAAGAAAGCTGGAGTCGCTACAGCCAAAAAGAATATTGTACACAGACACTGATTCATCTAGAGCAATATTTCCCTCATACGAGTGGTCATCTAAAAATAGAATTTTAGCGGAGTGCGATATCGTCTCTTTGCACATCCCACTAAATGAAGCTAACATAGGTTACATCGGAACAAAAGAGCTATCATTGCTCAAGAAAAATGCATGCATAATTAACACGTCTCGCGCCGGCATAGTTGATGAAGCTGCTTTGTACGATTGGCTAACAAAAAATAGTGACGCATCTGCATCAATTGACGTTTTTGAAAAAGAACCCTATGATGGAAATCTATTGTCTCTTAATAATATTCTGATGTCACCTCATCTCGGGAGTTGCTCAAAAATTAGTAGGCTTGAAATGGAAGTAGGCGCAGCAAAATCAGTTAACAACTATCTTGAATCAAGAGATATGATTAACAGGGTTATATAATGAAAAAAGTAGTTGTATTTGGCGGCGCCGGCTTTCTTGGAAGATATACAGTACGAAGACTGATAAGGGAAAACAAATATGTTGTCTACTCATTTGATCAAGCTCCTTCACCAGATCTAAAAAAGAAGTATTCAATAGTAGGAAATGTTCTTAACAGGGAAGATGTTAGAAGTATCGTAAAAGACGCGCATATAGTTTTTAATTATGCAGCAATTGCAGATATTGAAGCATGTATTGATGATCCAGTTAAAGCAGTAGAAACAAATATTTTGGGTAACACAATTATTTTAGATGAGTGTGCAAAAGCTAAAGTAAATAGATTTGTCTTGGCTAGTAGTGTTTATTCTGAGTCTGGTTTAGGAGGAGTTTATCGCTCTACAAAAAATGTCTGTGAGTCTCTTACAAAAGACTATAAGAAGTATTATAATCTTAACTATACAATATTAAGATATGGAACAATTTACGGTCCAGGCGCAGATAAAAACAACAGTGTTTATAGATTTTTAGATCAAGCCCTTGATGGTAAAATAACATATCAAGGGACAGGGTGCGAACGCCGCGATTATATTCATGCGTCTGATGCAGCAGACTTAACTATAAAGTCTTTAGGCTCTAAATATAAAAATCGTTGTATGATCCTTACAGGCGAACGATCGTTTCGAACATCAGGAATATTAACAATTATATCTGAAATAATGAATAAAGATGTGGAAATAAAATATAATCAAAGCAAAAATAAAAGTCTGATTACTTCACATTATCAAACTACTCCGTATAAATATGGCGAAGATATTCCTAAAAAAATGTTAGCATCAGAGTATATTGATATTGGGCTTGGTCTTGTGGGTTGTCTAGGAGAGATTAGCGACAAGAGAAAAGAGAGCAAACAATGAATGTAGAACATCTATATGAAAAAACAATTCTCTCGGATGAGTGGAAAGATATTGAAAAATTATTCGAAAGACACAGCGAAGTATACTTGGCATGTCATGGCGGAAATTTGTCGATTTGCCGACACATAGCTACAGATCTTACAAGGCTCACTGGAGGCAAGAAATTAATATGTGCTCCAGATACTGATACAGTTTCTATCTGGCATGGCGATTTTGATTATCAAAAGTGGCTGATAGAATGGCTCAGACCTCGACTTTCTAATTCGAATAAAATGCCGTTAGTCATCGGCGTGTCATCATCCGGAGCATCACCCGATGTTGATGCTGCCTTGATATTTGCAGCATCAACCGGATGTGATACATGTTACATTACATCTCAATCGGTCAACAATGAATGGGGTAGCATAGAAGTATCAACAGGTGCAACACATTATTATTCTTCTGAAGTGCTGACCATCATGCTTTTTCATCGATTAATGAACGCTTCAGGGTTCGAATCACCAATGATAAAGACCGTTCCGAATGAACAACCCGCGAGCCCTCGTCTTCACTCTAATGATGACGAAACTTATCAAATCGGCATCGACTTCGACGGTGTGATTCATAAGTGCTCAAAAGGGTACTATGACGGAACAATTTATGATGAACCAGTTCCTGGCTCTAGAGAGGCTTTGCAAGCGTTGTCTGAAAAATACAATGTTATCATGTATACCTGTAAAGCAAAGCCTGATCGCGGTTTGGTAGATGGTAAAACTGGTATAGAGTTGGTGTGGGAATGGCTTAAGAAATATGATATGGATAAGCTTGTAACAAAGGTTACAGCCGAAAAGCCAAGAGCGGTGGCATATATTGATGATAAAGGGTTCCGTTTTACTAATTGGAATTCTTGTATGGAGCAATTGAGAATTGCCGGGATTGTATAATATGAAAAAAATGAAAATCTATATTGTGACTTATAAGCGCTCTGACATACTAAATGATACGTTGGAGAAGCTTTTTGCTTCGGATTTTTCAAGTATTCCAAATACAGAGGTTAATATTATTAACAATCATTCTGAGTTTTATTTAAAGCCAGAATATGAAAACAAGGTTAACGTACTACACAATGTTTTGCGCCCCGATTGGTCAAATGGAAATCTAGCAGAAAACTGGAACCAAGCTTTAATCAACGGTTTTAAAAGTCTTAATAAGCCTGATTGTGAGTATGTGGTTACATTACAGAACGATACATCGGTGCACCCTAATTGGTATAGCAATCTGATGAAGATGCATGAGAAGTTTAATTTTGTGGTTGGAAAATATGGAGACAATTTGGTTAGCTATACACCTGAAGCTATTAAAAATATTGGCATGTGGGATGAAAACTTTTTTGGTGTGCAATATAAAGAAGCAGATTACTGGATTAGGGCGCTTATTTTTAATAAGGAAAAATCATGTATTAATGATACGCTTCATGGTTTAGAATTAAACAATGAGAGTGCGTTAGAGTTGGATACCATTATCGACAGGAATTTTATAGAAGAGCCTGGATTCGCTGGTGATCACACTTTAAAAAGAAGAGCAGATGACGCGGAGCATCAAAGTATATGGAAAACCCGAAGTGGGATATATAAGGAATATTCTTGGAACTATTTTTATACAAAGTGGAGTGGAACGTGGAAATCTAACCCCACAAAGCAAGGTTGGGTAAAGAATTGGAGCGGCGAGTTTATAAGCAATCCCCCGGATATAAGAAGCTCGCGCATTAAAAATGTGATAAAATATCTGTATTTCGAAAAGGATATAAAGAATCTAGATTTAAAAAATTATTTGGTGTAATATGAGTGTTGAATTAGTTATATTCGATTTAGATGGTGTCTTGGTTGATGCATGTGAGTGGCATCGAGTTGCTCTAAACGAAGCTTTAAAAGAGGTGTGCAATTATGAAATTTCTTTAGAAGACCACTATAACAAATATAATGGGCTTCCAACAAAAGTTAAACTAGCAGCACTCACAGAGATAAATATATTAAGTGAAGATGAGCATATAGATGTTTATGATTTAAAACAAGAAAAAACGAAAGAAATTATTGAATCCAATGCAAAAATTAGGCAAGAAAAAATTGATTTATTAGAATGGTTGGTTCAAGATAAAAATTTGAAAGTCGCATGTTTTACAAACAGCATTAGAGAAACAGCATATATGATGTTAGATAAAACTGGTATTTTGAATTATTTCGACATGGTACTAACCAATCAAGATGTTGAAAAACCTAAACCAGATCCAGAGGGTTATATAAAAACACTTAAAGAACTTGATATTTCTAACAAGAACACTATAATAGTGGAAGATTCACCCAAAGGTTTACAAGCAGCGAAAGAGTCTGGATGCCATGTAATTTCTGTTAAAAATGCTGATGAAGTGACAATTGAATTGTTTAAAGAGGTTTTAAAATGAAAATATTGATTCCAATGGCTGGCGAAGGAAGTAGGTTTGTCAAGGAAGGTTACACCTTCCCAAAGCCGCTTATTGATGTTAATGGAAAGCCCATGATTCAAAAGGTTGTAGAAAACTTAGATTTTGATTGTGAATATATTTTTTTGATTCGAAAAAAACATGTCGAAGAATATGAAGGTTTGTTGGGCACACTTTCACAAATAACAAACAATAATTTTAAATATCTTGTTGTTGACAAATTAACTGAGGGTGCAGCATGTACCGCATTGTTAGCTAGAGAATATATAAATAATGATGATGATTTACTTATTGCTAATTCAGATCAATATGTTGATTACGAGTCAGAGAACTTCAGATCATTGAAGAATTTAACCAATTGTGATGCAATGGTATTTACTTTTAATGCAGTGCACCCTAAATGGTCTTTTGTCAAAACGAACTCTAGAGGATTCATTACAGAAGTTGCCGAAAAAAAGCCAATATCCAATATTGCAACATGTGGGATTTATTGGTACCGCCATGGTTCTGATTTTGTAAAATATGCAGAACAAATGATTGAAAAAGATATTCGTGTTAATAATGAGTTTTATATAGCTCCAGTTTATAACGAGTTAATAGCTGATGGCAAAACTCTTATTCCATTTTATGTGCACAAGATGTGTGGTCTTGGCACTCCCGAAGATTTAAGATCTTTTTTGGAGAACTATAAGTGATTTTGATATCTCACAGAGGCAACGTTAATGGCAAGAATCCAGAAAGAGAAAATTCTCCTGATTATATTTTAGAGGCTATGAAATCCGGCTACAATGTGGAGATAGACGTTTGGTATAAAAACAATTGCTTGTATCTTGGTCATGACAAGCCTGAATATAAAATAAATATTTCTTTTTTAAACAACGATAAACTGTGGTGTCATTGTAAAAATCCGGAAGCATTGGCGAAATTGATTAATCCTCGGCCACCTCAAGAGATACATTGTTTTTTTCACAAAACAGATGACGTTACTTTAACATCTAAAGGATATATGTGGGGTTTTCCTAAGAAGAGAATATTAAAAGGTTCAATTTGTGTGCTTCCGGAAGTCGCACAATATAAAAAGGAAGATATTCAACAATGTGTTGGGATATGTAGCGATTATATTGAAAACTATGAAGATTTTTAAAGAAGAAATATGTAATTTAAGTAGATTGCCATTTGCTATTGGTGATAATCCTTGTTACTTAACGGCGTTGCAATTGCTAAAATCTAATCAAACATTAGAGAATACTGTTTTGCATGATCATTATAAATCTTTTAATTTAAAGACACTATATGACATTTACAACGTTGGTGAAAATTTAAAGCGATATTCTTATAAATCTATTTTTCTTCCATGGATTCATACAAGCCCCGTCACAGAGTTTGTGGATGTTGCTTTTATGCGACGAGATAAAAAATTTATTGATGCACAAATAGATAAAATGAAAAACCTTGTCTTATCTATTAAAGAATTTGGGTATACGCCAGATGCTTTTTTAGATAGGAAAAAAGGTCATATTACTGGATATTTTTTAGAGAATCACACAGGAAAAAATTTTTATGTAGTCAGTGGCAATCATCGTGTGGCAACATTGTCTGCTTTATTTCCTGATTTGCCCATACCGGTTGTTTATGAGGAACAGAAACATTTGAAACCGCGAGATAAAAAAAACCGAATTGAACCACCGCGCAAAATATATAGTTCTAAAAATGTTGATAAATGGCCATCTGTTACAAGTGGTTTTCTAGATGAGTATGTTGCTATAAAAATTATGGAGAGATATATAAATGGAATATCATAAATGGATACAACAGAAAGTCTCAGATTTATCCAAAAAGGAAGATTGGAATCATCAATATAATCTCCCAGGTTTAATAAAAACAAGAAAAACCGATATTAATAGTCCGGGGTACAATATCAACAAATGGGCTAGATTAAATCCAATAATAGATAAGTTAAATTTAAAAGGAAAAAAAGCTTTGGACATTGGATGCAGCGACGGTTATTATTCTGTAAAATGCGCAATGGATTATGATATGCAAGTTGTTGGAATAGATCCAGATCCATTGAGAATCGAAAGGGCGAATTTCATAAAACAAATATTTAAGCTTGATAATGTCCAATTTGAAGTCGGGGATTTATATGAGTTAAAAGAAAACAAAAATTATGATATGATTTTAGGGTTGGGATTATTACATAGAATACCAAACGTGCTACAATGTTTACAAAAAATGTCTAAACTTTCAAATTTATTAATCTTAGAGTTTAAAACATACGATTCGTTAGATGATCTTTGTGTCTCTGGGGGACATAAAAGTAAATCTAATAAATATAATAAACTTCACTCAATTCCAACACAAACATATGTTAATAATAGAATGAAAGAATTAGGATTCAATAACAATACATTTTATAATGATGAAAGTCATTTAAATTATAAAAGAACAATTCTTGTTTCTTCAAGGGAAAAATAATATCATGAAAAATGCTGTATTTGATAAGTATAAGGACTTACATAAAGGCGAAAGAGTATTTCTTATTGCCAATGGACCAAGCTTGGCGAATACGAATTTAAACCTTCTTAAGAATGAAAATACAATTGCTATGAATCGTATATCTCTTATATATGATAAAAACCCAGAATGGAAGCCTACGTATTATTTGTTTTCGTCTACTAATGTTAGACACCCAGAGTGGGGCAGGGCGTGGACAGGCTCTGTTCGTAACGCTGTGAAAGAATCAGACACGACGTCTTTTATTGCAAAAATGTTTAAGCCCACAATTGATTCAAATGATGATTACCCGCATATTAATTGGTTTGATTCTATGAGTGAGAGGAAACCGCCCATGGATGGTAGAATATCAGAAACATGTTTTTCTACAGATATTGTCGAACGGATAGATAAAACCGGCACGACAATGAATCTAGCTTTACAATTAACATACCACATGGGTTTTAGTGAGGTTGTGATTGTTGGAGCAGATTTGGGTTGGACTGGCGATAGAGGTAGCGAAAGTGATCCAAATCATTTTGACAAATCATATCGAGCAGATATTCCTCATGAAAAGCTTTATAAAATCAATCATCAGATGAGAAATGTACATTCTTTAGCATTAAAGAATTTCATAGAGAGAGGCAGAGATACAAAGTTTTACAATGCATCGCTAAAAACTTACTTAGATGTATACCCAATTATAGATTATGAGAAATATATTTTGAACAATGAGGTAGTGTTGCAAGAAAACAGACTTAAAAGCGCGAAACAATTTTGGGATATGCCACCACAATTTTTTGAAGGAGGAGAAGAAAAATGGCTAGATGCTTAGTAACAGGACATAGAGGATACATTGGTTCCCATTTGTATGAAACATTACAAGAATTGGGACACGAAGTGCAAGGAATTGATTTATTTGAGGGGCATGATATTAATAAAGATCTTCGCGAATACAATGAACCAATGCGTGGAGATTTTCACCCACATTATTTTAATTTCAAGCCTGAATATATTTTTCACTTAGCGTGCTTTCCCAGGGTAACATATAGTGTGGAAAACCCTGTTCGAACAATGGAAAATAATGTTTTATGTACAAGTAATATACTTAATTTTGCAAAACATGTTGGCGCAAAGCGTGTAATATATTCTAGTTCTTCATCAGTTGTTGGCGATGGAGATGGACCAACAAACCCATATGGGTTACAAAAGCTAGTTAGTGAAATGGAGTGCAAGCTTTATTCAGAGCTTTATGGAATTGATACTGTTAGTTTGCGTTATTTTAATGTTTATTCGGAAGATCAGGAAGCAGATGGTCCATATGCTACTGCAATTGCGAATTGGATGAAATATATTCGAAAAGGCAAGACTCCCTTTATTACAGGTACCGGAGAACAACGAAGAGATATGTTGCACGTTTCTGATGCTATCAGTGCAAACATATTTGCAATGGAGCGCGACGATAAATTCAATGGAGCGCATTTTGATGTTGGAACTGGCGACAATATTTCTTTAAATGAAGTGAAGGATATTGTTCAAAAATACTTCACCGATATTGCATTTGAGTATATAGAAGAAAGACAGGGCGATGTCATGGTAACGTTAGCAGATGTTTTACCTTTGCAAGACTTAGGTTGGAAGGCGGAAATCGGTGCAGAAGCTGGTGTTGATAGATGTTTTAAAAAGTTGTTTTGGGAATTTTAAATGAGAAAAACTAATATTGGTATAGTTGGACAGGGTTTTGTTGGCACAGCTGTGTACGAAGGGTTTAAGGGTGTCCGTGGTGTACATGTTGATACGTATGACAAGTTCAAAGCACGCGCATCAACATGTACATCTTTGCAACAACTAAGTCAACAAGCTGGTATAATTTTTATATGCCTTCCAACACCGATGAAGCGAAATGGTGTATGTGATTTATCTATTGTAACAGACACAATAATGAAGTTGGATAGTTATAATAACGACAATATTGCAGTGATTAAATCTACAGTCCCTCCTGGGACAACTGAAAAGTTTAACCAAGAGTGCAATAATTTGAAAGTTATTTTTAATCCTGAATTTTTAACTGAAGCAAATTTTGTTGAAGATTTTAAAAATCAAACAAGAATTATAATTGGTGGACCTAGACCAGCATCAACAAAAGTAAAAAATCTTTATAGAAAAGCATTTCCAGAAACGACATTGGTGAAAACTGGTTCAAATACAGCTGAGATGGTGAAATATTTTACCAATTGTTTTCTTGCAACCAAAGTTAGTTTTTCTAATGAAATCAAACAAATATGTGAAAAAATTAATGTAGACTATGATAAGATAGTAGAATATGGTTTATATGACAAGCGTTTAGGTAGATCCCATTTTTCTGTTCCAGGTCCAGATGGTAAGTTTGGTTTTGGTGGTTCGTGCTTTCCAAAGGATTTAAATGCGATGATAAAATATGCAGAGAATCTAAATATAAATCCGGCGGTATTAAAAGCTGCGTGGAATAAAAACTTGGAAGTACGCCCAGAAAGAGATTGGGAAGCGCTTGAAGGTAGAGCCATTAGCAAAGAAGGAGAAATTAATGAGCGATAGAGAAGTAAACATGTCAGATCAGGCTGTGGGGGCTGTTATGATGGCTCTGCAGAAAAGCTTAATGGAGCAAAGTGATATTGTTCCTGTTTTAAAAGAGTTCAGATTTAGAACCTCGGATCAGGGGCTGGTAGTTATGAACCCGCCATTGGTTAAGTTTAATGATGAGTTTGAAGAGAATTTGCAACAGCAATCATTTGATTTTGACACTGTTGACACCCAATCGGAATAATATATGCCGATTTATGTATATCACTGTGATACATGCAAAACAGAATTTAAAGAGAAACACTCTATACACGATAAACTAACTGATTGCACGATATGTGAAACTGTTGGTTCTTTAGTTAGAATACCTTCAATGATGGGGATCCCTTTTAAAGCTCCTTCGAAAAAAAGAGCTGGTGAATTAGTTGATTCCTACATAAAAGAAACTAAACGAGAGGTGGAAGAGGCTAAAAAAAGGCTTAAAGAAAAGGAGTACACTCAATGATGTGGATCTGGCTAGTACTATCATTATTAGTTAATGTCTTGCTTGGGTATGCGTTCTATCAAAGCTTGAAGAGACTTATATTTGTATCTGAAAACATTGAAGACGTGAGCGAAATGTTGGAAAGGTATACAAAATATGTAGAAGATCTTCATGAACTAGAAATGTATTATGGAGATGAGATGATAGCACAATTATTGGAGTATTCAAAACATGTAGCAGATGAGATTGAATCATTTAGAAAATCTTATGATTTTGAGGCGCCGATTTTGCTTTCTGATATAGAAGAGGAGGAGCGTATGGATGCGGAAAAAGAAGTCTAATTATTATTTTACCTCTGTTCATGAAAAAGCAATTGTAGAATATGCCAACACAGAAGACAAAAAGAGAAGATCTGAATTATATATTGCTTTAATTGGTCCTGCGTTTGATGAATTGGTTGATAAAATAGTGTACACCTATAAGTTCACTAGCTTGCCTAATATAGATTATTTAAAAGAAGATTGCAAAGTGTGGTTAACCACAATATTAGATAAATATGATCCCAATAAAGGTTCAAAAGCTTTTTCATATTTTAGTGTAATTACAAAAAATTGGTTTATTCACAAGGTTAAGCTCAATGCCACTAGAAATAGAAGGGAAGTTGATTATGAAGAATATCGTTCAACATACAGCAACAACGCCGCACTGGTTGAGAATGCGAATTTAGTTACATATAACCCTTATCTAAAAGCCAGAGCTGATTTTGAATTTTGGCAAAAGTTTTGGAAAGAATTTTCTGAATGGGATTCTGAACATTTAAAGGAGAATGAACGTAAAGTTATGCAAGCAGTAAAGATCTTATTTGAAAGTAGCGATGAAATAGAGATTTTTAATAAAAAAGCTATTTATCTATATTTGAGGGAAATAACAGGCTTGAACACAAAGCAAGTTGTTAATAACCTGCAAAAGCTAAGATCTAAATATAAGGACTTTAAAATTAAATGGGACAACGGAGAACAAAATTAGAAAATTATATTAATGAGGCAATAAACAATATAAGAGATGATAGAGATAGGACAACGACACTACTTTCTGATGTGATGTCAGAACTTCAAGCGCCAACCTCTACTTATGAGTCTCATAAAGATTTGGGATTAATTGCCGCCAAATACTTAGAAACCCTACAAAGATCAAATGAACAATTAGTTAAACTAACGTCAATGATGCAGAAAAACATTGGTTCTGGTTCTGAGTCTTTATCTGAAAAAGACAAAAATGAGCTATTTGATATACTACAAGGGGCTGGCTAAACGTGGCTGGAGAGCAACAAACCCCACCGGCAGCGGGGACCTCTGTAGAACAAGCAATTGATCAAATAGCAAATAGTGGGGATATCTGCGCTCAATATCCACCCGGTGCTTTAAACCCCTCTATTCAAAAACAGTCACCATTTGCAGCAACTCACGATCCTCAAAGACACAGCAACATGGCTGCATTAAGTGATGTTATGAGAAGTTCTAATTCTGGTGATGCACCTTCTGCCGTACAAGGTCCATTTTTGGCGATTGTTGTTGCAATAAAATCAAAGAAAACAGATGACAAAAAAGAACCTCTACAATTAGCATCTAGATTAGTTTCTATGCTCGATCCCCCCGATACCAAGCCCCCTAAATTAGTTGAAATTAAGGCTTACATTCCAGAATTAAACTATTGGGGGTGTCCACCTGGAGACTTGGACAATCCAAGTCCAGAAGCGATTAACATAATTGAATCTCTTCCGACATATACAGCCAAAAATGAATCGATTCCAGAACCAGCAATATATGATTTAGTTTGGGTTAATTTCCAACGCATGGGTGATTTTACCACTGGTATTTATATAGAGCCTACTGGTGATTACCTTCCCAAGGCAGCTGGTGTGAATGCAGCGGGTGCTTTTGGCACTTGCGGAGCGGGCACACCAGGGACATCGGGAGCCCCAGGTAGTTCTCTGCCAAATACTGGTCCTGGTGGGTTAAACTATCCTCTTACGCATGCGGGGCTTGAATTGCCTCCACGCCGCGATCCTATTGATCCGAATAGCGTGCGCGGAGTTAAGCCAATAGGAAAAGGAATGTGGATGTTTCATGGTGGCAATGTGGAAACAAAAGCTGCTCAGTGTGCTGCAGCGGGCATAAATTATATTTTAGTATCTAGTATTATTCAAAAAGAAGGAGCAACTCCTTCAAAAATATCACCTGTGGAAAAATTGAAGAAATATGCAGAGGTCTTTTTAGCAAAGGGGATATATGTTTATCATTGGGGTTGGCCAATGCCCGGTAAAGAAGAGGAATTTGTTAATACCATGGTAACTTTAGCTTTACAAGCAGGCGCTAGTGGCATTGTTGCAGATCCAGAAGCAGCTTATGAAAAAATGTCTCCACAAGATGGCTATGCAGCAGCTTTAACGTGTGGGCAGCTTTTTATAGCAGAAGCTCAAAAGAATGGATTGGTAACTGGGTTTACAAGTTATGGCGCCGTATACGATCCGCCATATCTGTTACAACAAAATCCAAATAAAAGAGTTACATGGTATTCAGGTTTTAAAGGTGTGGATATGTGTTTTCCACAATTATATGGGGGTAAAGGGCACGTGGCGCAAGCCAACCCTCGCACCCGCGCAGATTATTGGACAAAAAACGTGCAAGCATATGGTGATATATTTGGTGCGGAAACTGTAATGCCTATTTTAGGAGCTTATGGTAGATCTTATAATGATTACCCTGGTGGGGGTGGAGGGACATATGTTGCTGGTACACCAACAGCCGGTTCTGAAACCACTTCGAAGCCACCTCAAAGGATGAAAGAAGAGTTTAATATGTGTCCAATACCAAACAATTCGGTGTCTTGGTGGTCTTATCACAATCTTAAAAAAAGACCTGAACGGTGGGATGTTGTTAGAAATGCAGGAAATAGTGAAGGTGATGCTTTGGCAATGTCTGGTGTCGCTGCGGAGCAGCAATGTGAAGATGGAAGTACTGCTCTTATGGGGCAGTGCCCGCCCGCTTCTGGAACAGCCCAACCTGCTCCAAATGTAACAAACCCGACACCTCCCCCACCAGGAGGAGGAACATCTATTGCAAAGCAAGCAGATCTCCTCTCTCAGATAAAAGCAGCAGAGGCTAAGGTAGAGGAGCTGTCCGTCCTGTACGATGCGATTGAAAGAGAAGACTTAAAAGCAAAGATTGCTGAACTATATAAAGATTTGCATGCGCTCCAGGCTGCGGGCTCACAACCAGGCGATCCAAAGGGTTCTCCATCTGTAAGCATATTTAATGAAATCAAAGTAATCAAAAATAAATTAGATGATTTAAATTTACAATTGCAAGCAACACAACTCAAACAAGAGCAGGCAAAAGAATCTCTAGCCATGGCTTCTAATCCTTCTTTGAATGATACTCAGACAGCAGCGCTCCAACCTTATGTGGAAGAGCTTACAAAAATCATAGAATTGAGAACACAACAGAGCACAGAACTAGCTGCTCAAATCTCCACAGAGTCAGTAAATTTAGAAACAAAAATAACTGAAGCGGGGCTTTCTGAGGAGTTTAAAGCGGCGCTATTTAAATATGACGAAGCTCGGGCAACATATGCCAGCAAGGCTGCCGCTTTCGATCCTGCCGAGAATGCTCAATATGTAACACCGCAAGAACATCCGGATATTGCACCTTTTTGGGCACTAGCGGAAGAAGCCAAACAAGTATATATGCAGATAATCGACACAGAAATAGAGTCTTTAGAAAATAAAATAGATCCAGATCAATTACCTCAAGCCCCCGAAGGTGGCTCTAGTAACGCTTCCTCGGCTAATGCAGATGCAACAACTCCAGGCGACGCAGCGTCTCCAACCCCTCCTGTTCCCGCTCTACCCTCTCCATCTTCACCAGTTGCCTGTGGTGTTATGGGTGGTCCAGGCGCGCTCCCAGGCGCCGCAGGAGGAGGCGCAACGACACCATGGACTGGTGCAACCGGTGGCACTGCTTTCCAGGCTTCTAGGGCTGGTTTTGGAGGGAAAATAGTGAATACTAGTCATATTTGTGATGGACACCGTTGGAGCAAATCATCCAGAACCTTTAGTAAAGCAAGTAAAAGGCGCAAAGTGACAATGTTTGTCATTCATGAAACTGCTAGTGGGATTAGAAAGACTTGTCCTGGTTATAATAGTATTGTAAATCAGAATAGAAAGCCGAGTTCTTATTGTAACGTTATGTTTTGGCTAGCCAGAAATGGTGATGTTTTGCAGACACAACCACCGGAGATAAAGGCGCCACACGCTAATTGGTCGAATGCCTGTAGTATTGGTTGTGAGATGGTTGTTCCTTGTTTTGGTTATGTTGATGGAAACTATTCTCAAGCTGCTCAGAAACAAGCAGCAATTGGCGTTGTTGTTATTGGTCCGCATGCAGATCCAGTAAAAGGACTTAAAACTTCCAAAAAAGCTGCAGCATGGCATGGGCACTTTTGCATGCCAGCAGAAATACAAATGAGAAGAATGTGGGAGTTAATTCAATCGTATATATCCAACCCAACGGATGTTGTACAAATACCAGCAAAATTTCCAGCAATTAATGAATCTGAAGGGTTTTATAAAAGCGGCCCCTATCCAAACTCAGCACAAGCAACAGGCACAAATGGTTATTGGTGGAGTGGCGAGAACAGCAAGGGCACCCCGTCTTGTACAAAACCAAATCACCAAGGCGTGGTTGCACATGCTCGTTGGCCAAGACATTCAGATGGATGTGCAGCAGAGTATTATTGTTTCGCTAGAACAAAAGGTTTTTCTAGTCACGATGCTTATAAAATGGCAGCTTTAATGATGGCAGTTTGTGGAGGAAACGTTATTAATGGCATAAGAAGCCCAGGTGGTTATAGGACTTGCCCCCTTCCCGGTCCAGAGATGTCGGCTGCAGCTAAATCGTGGTGGGGCAATAGACCTTTGAACGCATGCGCTGATTCTGTTGCAATCACAGGTGCCCCGGTAACAGATGGAATTCCTCCCGCCCCTGAAGAAACAGCGGCTGTTGGTGATGGACCTCCATGTGATGGTTGTGATCCTTGCGCGCAGAGTTGTCCAGAATCTTGTGGTAAATGCCTGTCTTCAAGTGATGGTGATGGTACACCTTCTCCCCCACCAGCTGATCCGCCACAAGAATCTGGTGGTGGTTCTAGTGATGAAGGGTTCCTGCCCGAGCTGGCGGCTTTTCCCGAATACGAATGATAAGGAATTAATATTATGGATTTTTTAAAACAAGCCATTAACACTGCTGGCTCCATTCCAGGTGTTGAACAGGCTTTGCAGGTTGCTAAATCAGATAGAGCTAGTTCTTTGGGAGTTGCTGGGGATAAGCTAATGGAAGCGATTCCTGGCTTTATAGAAACTCCATCTGAAAAAGTAATTGCTAATCAAAATGGTGCCTCGATAGTATTAGGTAGAGATCGCCCAGCTTCTAGGCTAAGTGGTTATGGTGGGAAAGGGGATACTCAATGCGCTTCGATAGATATTGTAACAGGAAGATTAGGTGCTGACACTGTTGCAGTTACTGTAAATAACGAATCAATATATGTGGATCCACACTTTCAAAAAGATGCTGCAAGAATATATATTAGTCAAAAAACTGATATTGATACAAATTTTGGATTAACTCCCGGCAAAATAGGGGAGTCTAAAGCTAAATCTGGAATTGCAATAAAGGCAGATGCTTTGAGATTCATAGCTCGTGAAGGAATTAAATTAATAACAAGAACAGATATAAAAAATTCTCAAGGTGCCGACGTAAGTAGCGTGCTTGGTATTGATTTAATAGCTGGCAACAATGATGAAGATTTGCAACCAATGGTTAAAGGTGAAAACTTGAACAAAGCTTTAAATAAGATGGTAGAACATGTTGATGCTTTAAGTGGTATTGTCGATGCATTTTTAACTTATCAAACCAGTTTTAATACTGCAGTAATGAACCACACTCATAATGTTATTGGTTCTGGTACCGGTGGAAATGCCGGTGGACCTGTTGTAACAGTTGTTACTGCCATGACTCAACCATCCATCGCTGCAACCACGTCTGGAGGAACCAATATTCCTGCTTTACTAACTCAAGTCAAATCGTCGATTGCATCTTTTAAATCTAATTTGGTTATGTATAAGAAGAATTTTTATATGGTTGCTGGTAGTGAGTATATAAATAGTAGATTTAATAATACAAACTAAATATTAGGAAAGGAGAAGCGTAATGTCAGTAGAAAGTTTACAATCTGAATTGGCAGGATTAAAGCAAAAGAAAGGGGAAATTCAACATATTTTGTCAGGATATGATGATCAAACGACTGATGTTGATTATCGTTTATCATTGGGGCAGGAATTAAAGGCAACTAAAGCTGAAATCAAACAATTAGAGGAACAGATTGCTTACTATCAAGAAGAAGCAGAAGCAGAAGCGCTTGCATCTGAAAAATCACCAAGCCCAACAGCTAAGCGTCCAATGCGTTCAGCCTTGAGTCAGGCTGTAGAAGATAGTCAAAATTCAGCCCAAGCTGGTTTAATTAAAGTAGACGGTATATATGGACCAAAAACAGAAGCAGCAACTAAAAGGTTGATTGATGATATAAAGGTGACACTGCAGCAGTATGAAGAATATACTAAAACCGCATTTACACCGCTCCACGTGTCAGGTGCAATCTCTTCTACAGAGAGTGAAGCAGCTGCAGCCGCTGAAGAAGCACTACCGCCCGAATTGGTGGATTTACAAAAGAATACGAAATCAGCTACAGAATTTGCAAAATGGCCTTCCCAAAAGGAAGCCGAACCGTTCTATGATTCCGAAGCCGATGAGTATTACGTGGTTGTACGCACAGAGCACAGCAACTTAGTTGGAAAAACTACGGCTGATTTTGGAGCTATAATTACAGAGGCAAAAAAAACTGGACTAACTAAAATATTAGAATATTATAATAAACAAACCGGTTCGGCATCATATCTATTAGAAGCTTCTAGCGAGGAACAAATGAAGATAGAGTCTACTGTGGTGAACTATGGTGATTTAGATTCACAACAGAAAGATACAAAAGATAAAATTTCTCAAATTATAGCTGGAGGAGAGGCATAATGTCAATTGCAAATCTAATGGCGGAATTGGCAGAATTAAAGAGGAAGAAAGCGAGCCTCAAGAGCAATCTTCAGAGTATGGATCAATTTATTGAACATGAACAGTACAAACAGTTATATCAACTCTATGACGACACTAAAAGAGAAATCCACCAATTAGAGGAACAGATCGCAGCTGCCGAGGTGGGCGGCATGTCACAAGAGGGCGGCATGTCCATACCAGAAGATCAAGTTCAGTGTATTGATGGTTCTACAGCGCCTCTTGGACAATGCCCGCCAGAGTCTCCAGCTTCAAGTGGCTCTGGAGGTTCTGGGCGGCGCAGAAGAAGTAATGCTTCAGGCGGGGGTGACCCACCAACAAAAATAATATTGAAAAGAGGCAAGCGAGGTGCTAAAGTTAAAAAGTGGCAGCGCACTCTTAATGTGCATGCAATTAATCGATTGAATTACGGGGTTGGTGAACATGGAGGAGTGGCGACAAAAAATAAAGAACAATTTAATCATTTAGAAGCAATGCTAAAAATGATGCCAAGCCATACCGACGTTGGAGAATATAAAGAATCTGATTTCAATAAGTCAACTGATGGCGTGAATACAGGAGTTCAAGGTGATTGGATCGGTCCCCCTGGGGCGCCAGCTGGTGGTTCCGGATCCGGTCCAGCTGTAGGAGACGAAAGTGAAGGTGATCTAACACCAGGAGAAAAAGCAGCAGAAGCAAAAGCAGCTGCAGCTGAAACGTTGCAATGCCCAGCTGGTTATACTAAAATTGTTGAAGAAGGGATCCCAGATCCTATGTGCGTCCACAGCCAAACTGGTGAAATACTCCCTCCACCACCACCACCACCTCCAGAAGCAGTTACAGATTTGCTGCAAGAATCTTTAACCATAGGTGAATTAGATATAAACAAAATAGTTGAAAAACTAATGGAACATTCGGCGGCAACCGATTGGCACTTAGAGGAACGTCCAGCACCTGAAGGTAAATTATTAATATTAGTTAAAGTGCCTGGACAACATTTACAAATAATGCCAAAAAAGGGAGAAGGGTTTGCTTTTGATGGACTTTTTAAGAAAAGTGTTGTTTTTAAAGCAAATGATATGGCAGAAATGCTTACTTTGGCAGCCGATAAAATAAAAATGTATGGTGAAGCAATTAACGATTCTGGTGTGAATATAGAGGGTTTAGATTTAGTAGAAGAATCTTCTAGAGTGGAAAAATATATTAATGGTTTTAATGAATTTTTGGTGAAAAACAGTTATGCTAAACTAGGCGAGCCGTCAAAAACAAGTGGAGTTTCTGATTTTACGGCTGAAGCTGCGGCACAACAAGCAACTCCACCTGATTCGCCAACTGCTGACGCAACAGGTGATGAAGCAGCCAATGCAGAAGCAACCAATGCAGAAGCAACTGAAGAGGCAGAAACTCAATCTACAACTACCAGTGAACAGATTTCAGCAGCAACAGAATCTGATAGAATAGTCGAACTTGGATTTGACGGTGAGTTTAACTATACACACATTGTTGTAGATCGTGGATTTGGAGGACAACCGTTAAGAGTTGGATTTGACGCATTTAAAGATTCTGATCCCTTCAATAGACCTCGGACTAATGCTTTTGTATTTTATTCTTGGAAAATATTAGAACTTTTGGGGACGCGCTCTAGAGATATGCCGTGGACTCAGTTTGTTTCATTCTTTACATATCCGATACCAGAGATCAAGCCTTCAGATCAGAAAAAAGGATTTTTAGATGAAGTTAAATCTATAGAAGGTGAATTTAATAATAGGCTAGTGAAGACTTCACGAGAGCTACAGCGCGAGTCGAAGGCTATAACAAACGAGTTTAAAGAGAAAATATCTGGCGCAAGAGAAAGTGTTAATGAATTTGTTGGCGATGAAGTTTTAGATCAAATAAGAACAATAACTGATCAAATAGATGGACTTTCTTTCGAAAAGCTTTATGATGTGGTGTTGAATAAGATTGGAATTGATACTCTAATGAGTATAGGTATTGATTCTATAACAGAAGAATTGGGTATACCAGATAGTGTTGATGCTTTATTAGCTGGCGGCTTACAGGCGTTTTCTGGTAAAGAATTAATGAGTTTGATTATTAATAGACTGCCGGCAGACATATTGAATAAAATTCTTCTTGAATTACAGATAGATACCCTTCCTATAGATAATATTGTTGATTTTATAAAGAAAGGTAGAGTGCCAGACGAATTTTTGGTGGGGATGATTTCTCAGGCGTCCCCATATATTCTGAAAAAAATATTTGGTAACATACAAATACCAACAGATTTTATTTCTGATATGATAGATAAATATGGGCTTCCCGATGATGTAATTGAAATGATACTGTGCCAAGCTCCTATTGATGATGTGGGGTTGGTTAAAAAGCTTGTTAAGAACATAAACTATTATGATTTGCCGCAATTAATTAAAGATGATTTTATGTCTTTCATGCCAAATGAAATGGCAAATATAAATCAATTGACTGATACTTTAGATACGCTATATGATCAATATGTAAACTTTTGGGAAGATACAAAAAATAAAATTTCCACAACAACAGGAAAAGCTACTGAATTTGCAACTGGTAACAAGTTTATACGTAAAATATTTAATATTTCTTGTAGTCCTGCCCCATATGAAAGTTTGTTGGGTGGAGCAACTCAGTGGAATTTTTCTAGAATTGTAGAGCAGTTTTCAATTGATATATCTCCAGAAAATATTTTTGGCAAAAATGCTTTTGGTAAAATAGATTATAGTGTGCTCTTGGAGGGTAAGCCTGCTGAAGGTGGTAATGTCGCAATTGCACCGACTTTTACATCTAAAATGAGAAATGATTGGTTTTTTGATAAATTCAAAAAAGTATCAAATGATTTAAATCCCACTTTAGATAGAGTGATAGATGACGCTGATATAGGAAAGTTTTTAAGTTCTGCTGGGGTTCAAGTCTTGCAAGGTTTGAAAGAGGCAGACGCGAATTCGCTTACAGAATTAGCTTCTTCGCTTCCGCTTGATAGTTTAATGGAGGCGTTGCCGGTACAAGACTTACTAAGTGATTTGTCAACCAATGAGTTACAAACACTGTTGTTAAACTTGCCTGATAAGCATCTTCCCACAGAACAGCTACTTGAATTGATAGAAAGCCATGTAGACGTAGCAGAAGATTATGCCAAAGATTTACTTCAAACTGTTTCTGACACACTTGGTAGTATGGGGCTTCCAGATCTTGGATTGGGAGATTATGTTAATAATTTAGATTTAAATCAATTATCTGATTCGTTTGGGGAGTCGTTTCCACCAAATTGGAAAGATTTGCCAAGCATTGACGCACTTACGTTACCACGTTTAGATGATTTATTGCCGGTAGTTGATTATATGGCTATGATCTCTAAAGCAGTTGAAAAAATTGTAGAAATGATAATTGATGAAATTATAATTGGAATAGTAAAAATAGTATTAGATGAGGTGGCTGCAGCAATTGATAAAATTATTACTTTTGGTACAGACGCTCTGAGCGAGTTGGAAGATACTGTGAAAGCCGGCATGGATTATGGCACTCAAAACATCAATGAGCTGTTGGAGAGTTCGGATCTATTAGACGATGCTAAAGCTTTTGTGAATAAGACTGTAAAGAAATTTGCTAGTGGTGATATAAGTCTTGATATGAATGGGGTTACTGGTATCTTTGATGAAATTTCGAATAATATATCCAGCAAAGAAATGATTGAACTATTAGAAGGGCGCCCGACTAAAAAAACGAAAGATGCCATTAATTCTGTTGCCATTACTAGAAAAATGAGAACGGCAGCTGGCTCAGCGGGGTTATCTTTTGCAGAAACAGTATCAAAGGGTAGCAACAGAAAAAAAGGTAAGAATCCAACTAATGTTATGATTGATATATTTTCTGAATTTGGTAAAGTGGTAAACATTGAAAAAGTTAAACGAAATGCGCGAATGCTTTCTGGTGAAGGTTGGATAAAAGATTTAGGGCATATTGTTGATTTAGATCTTTGCGCTCCGCACCCAGAAGAAGATTTAATGAACAAGATGCTTAGCACCAAGGCAGATTCAAACATAATAGCAGATCAAGTAGAAAAGAAAAGACAGAGAAGAAAACAAAGATTAAAAGCCTTGGCATCGGTTTTAGCAAGCCAGAGGCAGCTGCAAAGTGGAAAATTAAGTAAGCAATTATCAAAAACTGCAGCACAAATAGCAATGACTAGCCCTGCTATGGATTTTTCTGCATCACAAATAATTGATGGTATTTATGACAGTCCCAGAATGTTTTTTAGTGCAACTCTAGCTGAAATAATGACACTTTTGACAGTCAACACAAATATATCGGTTGCCGCAGATCCTTCTACGTGGACTAATCCAATATTAGAGCGCATTCGTGCAAATATTCAAAAATTACCGGTGACGTATTATGATGAGAATATCGATATTATGAATTATGATTTTTGGGGGAGTAGTCCTGCAGTAAACATAAAAATTCCCAATGAAGGATTTGATTATCCTTATTCTTTATATAGACCAGCTGCGGGCAAGCATGGCAGCATCTCTGCAGGAAATCGAAGAGAGTTTTTTAGATATGCTGGGATGAATGATACTGAAGAAAATATGGCAATAAATCAAAATCTAGAATTTAGAGAAGCAATTGCAGAGTCATTAATGCAGAAGATCAAACCAAATAGTAGTTTTGTGACACAATTACAATCTTTATTGCCTTTTGATTTGAATCACAGATTACATGTTATGATAGTAAAGAAAGTTGCTAAAATTGTTTCTAAATCAAAACTGTTTAGTCCAGGGGTGTTAGTTAAATTAGATTTTAAAACAAATGATAATCCAGATGGTGCCGCCATAGATGATGAAGGCGGTATCGGCGCTATGATGGCGACGGAAAGCGACTCTAATAATTCTGCAGAATTGTTTGATTTGACTGAAATAAAAGATATGGTTTATAAGAGAAAGAAACAATTAGATAGTGAAGATCCTTATCAGTCTTTTAACTTGGCTAATAGAGAAGGTGTTGTGCGCGCAGTTGTACAGTTGGCTTTAATAGAGGCAACCATACAGGCAATGTTTGTTTTAACAGAATTTTCTTTTGATGATGCCTTAAATAAATCATTTGATGAGGTGGTGCATAATAATATTAAATTACGACTAGGGGGGGCAACATATGAACTTATGAGTGCTGATGCTGATAAGATCATTAAAGAAAGAATGTTATCTGGCGAGACATTTCCAACCAATCGAACTCCCATGTTGGAAATGATAAAAGAGGAAAGAGATAGATTAGCACCAATGTTGAAAAATGTATATTCTGCTTTTGCTGATAAAATTGATTTTACTGATAGTCTTTTAAGGGTAATATTAGAAGATCATACCGGCAAAACTGATCTGAAATGGGGAGTTTTAGATGTGTGGGGGAAATACCCGCTTGATCTCTGGGGCAACTACCCGACTAGAACAGTCTTTGATGCTGATGATCATGGCAATGGAACTTTAATTTTTGAAAAATATGTGCGCGCAGTACCAAAAACGGATGATGAAATAAAAGCAATGTTTGGTGAAGATTTTCTGCCCACCTTTCATCGACTAACACAAGGACAAGGCGCAGACGGTGGCAACAACATTTCCTTTGGCGGTGAAGTGCTACCAATTGATACTATGGCTGATATAGTGCAGTATTGGACAAATCCTGCAGCAGTACCAGGTGACTTCTGGGATCATGTCCCCCTGGAGAAACATCAATTAACAATGCTTTATGGAGTGAACAACATAAACCTTTTTAAAAAGAATATTAAATCATGGGTTACTACTTCGTCAGAACAAGACAGCGTAGGAAATATGATAAACTTTTTAAACAACATCACCGATCCAGATATGTGGCTGGCTAACGATGGTTTTGGTTCATTTGAGGCAATGCCAAAAGGCACTATGGGGTTTATTATAAAACCAAAGAGTGGCTCTAATAAACAGCCGCTGTTTGGTGATGACACTGTGCCGTACCACTTCCAGCAGATGTTAAATGTATTATTTCAACTTGGCTCTTCTCTGGGTTTTTCTGGGCAAGCTGCCAATGGACAACTTTTGATATCTCCTGCTGCCACTGGCACTGGAAACCGTTTTTGGAAGTGGGTATCAACTCATTCGCCTCCGAAGTCTGGTGGGAATATGGCTAGTTTTATGTATAGAATACGCCCAGCACTCGATGTCGCACCAGACACTTCGCTAGCAGGAGTGTTTGATCCCTGGTGGATGAAAAAAAACATTAATGGATATGATTCAGAGAAGTCAACGTCATTTTCAGGATATAATGGAGGCTGGCATGCAAAAGTGAGAAATCAATTTTTTGTTTCAATTGAAGGTGGGTCTAAAGAAAATAGAAAAAGATTTTTTGAAATGGTGAAAACAGCGCATGGGCTATCACAAATTCCTCCTGGGGAATATGTTGGTAACACGGTTCTTGGAAAATATGATTTAATTCCAATTGGTCCATTAGATTTTGAAGCAACTCAGAAATCTCTTTCATATCAAAACTTTTATAAGAGCTTGAAGTATGGGTTAAGGCTATCTTATATTGCACCCAGGGCTTATGATGTTGTACAAGGCGCCCCACACTTAAACGAGGTACAGCTCGGCGGTACCGGCAAAGGCGACGACACCACCAGTTTTAAACAAATTTTAAAATCATTTTCAAAAGATAATATTAAAAACGCTTTAAAAGAGAACGCTTTTGTAATGGGTGATAAATTTCTCACACCTGATTCTCCCTCTGTCGAGGCTGCCACCGGTATGACATTTTCAGTGCCCCTAATAGAGGAAGAGATAGAGGTTACAAATGCACCATATGCTGTGCCTGAATTTCCAGAAACACAATCTGATGAAGAAGGTGAAGACGATCCTCTCGGTGCAGCAAAAGATGTTCTTGATCAAATTCTTGGTATGCAGGGTGTTATGAATGCTGTTATATCGCAAGCGTCGAAAAATCCTGCTTATTTGAAATATGTTAACTTAAATGGTGAAGATTTTCTTAATCCAGAATCGTACCCATATGATGTCTTAATGTCTCGATTAATAAAAAGAAAAGAGTATAAACATCTTTTTGAGAAAAAAGCTAGATCAATGATTTCACTAATAACTATTTATACTATGATGAGCTTTACAGCCAATGTTAATAAATCTTTTTATAACTTGATGGAAGACTCAGAAACTAGTTTAAAAGCAATCTATAATGGGATATTAAATTCTGGGAATTATCAATATTCTGATGTTGATTATGAGGCAAAAGGTGGAGCGGCAGGTACTTTTAAAGATAAGGCTTTCTCTTTTATTCCTAGACCAAAAGATCCAAAACTAGAAGATGACATATGGGGGAACAACTAATTATGCCTGGTATAGCACCAAAATTACCTTTGGCACCCGATTCTGGCGACGGGACTCACTCTTTAACTAAAGGATTGAATGAGAATGTGAAACAAAACTTAAAGCTGCTCATTTTAACTTGTCCAGGTGAAAGAGTCATGATGCCAAGTTTTGGAGTGGGCTTAAAAAGATGGCTTTTCGAGCAGAACACCAACCAAGCTAAAGGAGAGATTCAAGGTATGATAAAGTCTCAAATTAGTAAACACATGCCGTTTGTAGATCTAATTGATGTAATAATAACGGATGAAGTCACCGAGGCGGGCGCTTCGAAAACAAATTTTATAAAAGTGTCTGTACACTATAGAGTGCGCGCAGCAGGATATGTAGATGTTTTAGATTTAAGTGTGGCTCCTTTCTAGGCTTAAATCTATTTATTTTAATGATTAAGTGAGGAAATAAACATATGTCACCTAGAAAAAGCCGGCAAATTAAAAATGTGCCAATAAAATATACAAGCAGAGATTTTGCATCGATTAAAAAGGAATTAATTTCTCACGCACAAAGATACTACCCAGACACTTATAAAGACTTTAATGAAGCCTCTTTTGGTTCTTTAATGCTGGATAGTGTTGCATATATAGGGGATATGCTTTCTTTTTATTTAGACTATCAAGTCAATGAATCTTTTATTGATTCCGCTGTTGAATTCAATAACGTTATTAGGTTGGGTAGACAGCTTGGCTATAAATTTAAAGGACGTCCATCTTCTTATGGTACGGCAACAATTTATGTTGTAGTCCCAGCCAATTCGAATGGCATAGGTGTAAATGTGGATTATGTTCCTACTATGAAGCGAGGCACTTCTTTCTCAAGTTCTACTGGTGCGGCTTTTTTACTAAATGAGGATGTGAATTTTTTAAATCCAAGCAATGAGGTTGTTGTCGCCACTGTTGATAATAAAACTGGAAAACCCACGACTTATGCTATTCGGGCATACGGACAAGTTGTTTCTGGTAAAGTACTCGCGACTACTGTGAGCGTCGGAAACTACCAGAGATTTTTTAGAGCAACAATAGCTTCTCATAATATTGCTGAAATATTATCTGTCATCGATCAAGAAGGGCACGAATACCACGAAGTGGAGCATTTATCTCAAAATATTATTTATGTCCCTACTTTAAACCTGGCTAAACAAAGCTCTAGCGAACCAGAGGTGTTGCTTAAGCCAAGAGCGGTTGCTAGAAGGTTTGTTGTTGAGCAAGAGGGGTTCAAAACCTTTCTTCAATTTGGATATGGCTCTGATAATGAAATAACTGATGCTAGCATGTTTGATCCAAGCGATGTTGTTTTAAACAGATCTTTTAGAAATTATGTGACAGAAGCATCATTTGATCCTAATCGATTGTTGGAAAATGATAAATTTGGGATTGCTCCATCAAACACCACACTGACGATAACATATAGACTCAATACAAGCGATTCTGTTAATGCTGGCGTGGGCGCAATTACAAATGTTGATCGAGTTTTTTTAAAATTTCCACGTGCCGCAGTTGAAGGTTCAAACACCACAATTGTTAGAAACAACATTGAAGTAACGAACGATGAACCAATAGTTGGTGACGTCACATACCCGTCTTCAGAAGAGGTTCGGCGTAGAGTGATAGACACATATGCTGTACAAAATAGAGCTGTAACAAAACAAGATTACCAAACCATAGTATACATGATGCCACCACAATTTGGCGCTATTAAGCGCTGTAGCATTAAACAAGATCATGATTCTTTTAAAAGAAACTTGAATCTATATGTTGTGTCTGAGGGAAGCGCAGGAAATTTAGTTGCAACTAATAATGTTATAAAAGAAAATTTAAAAATGTGGTTAAATAATTATAAAATGATAAATGATACAATTGATATATTAGATGCCAATATAATCAATATTGGAGTTGATTTTTACGTGCAAGGTTCTTTAGAGCATACAAAAGAAGAAGTATTAATAAATTGTTTAAGAAGTCTTAGAACTCAATATAGGTTTACGTTTGAACTTGGGGAACCGTTTTCTATAGCTAAAATATATCAAATATTAAATGCGACAACAGGAGTAGAAGACACCATGGATGTTAGAGTAAGTCATAAAGTTGGCGTCACGTACTCTGATATACCATTTAATATTAAGGAGAACACTGATGCTTCTGGGAGGTACATTGCCATTCCAGATGATTCTATTTTTGAAATTAGATTTGGTTCATCGGACATACAAGGGGTTGTGCAATAATGGCAATAATACGTTATAGCGCTAGTGCTGATACAACAATTACAAATGCGTATAAAAGCAATTTAACTCAGAGAGCCACGGGCTCTAATATGGGAGCTTCTGATATATTAGAAGTTTTTTCTATTTTTGCACAAGAAGGTTCAGCTAGTACAGAATATGCGCGAATTTTAATTAAGTTTCCTACTGATGTGATTTCTAGTGATAGAAGCGACACCAACATTCCTGTCTCCGGAAGTGTTAATTTTTTCTTAAAATTGTATAACGCCAGACACAGCGAAACTACACCAAGCAACTACACGTTGACATTATCTGCTGTAAGCACCTCGTGGGAAGAGGGTACCGGCATGGATATGGAGGATTATCTAGATATAGATGAAGCTAGTTGGGCTAAAGCCTCTGCCGACACTTCGTGGACAACCACTGGTGGGGACTTTTATAGTGACACGTCTTCTTCTTTTTCGGCAAGCTTTGATTCTGGTTTGGAAAATATAGAATTGGATGTAACTACATTGGTTGAACAATGGATCAACTCTTCTGGCAACGTACTTGGAAATAAATCAAATTATGGACTTTTAGTGAGAATGTCTCCTAGTCATGAAGATATTGTATTAAGTAATACTAGCTCATATTATACTAAAAGATTTTTTGGTCGAGGTACTGAATTCTTTTATAAGCAACCAGTCATAGAAGCTAGGTGGGACTCCTCAGAAAAAGATGATCGAGGAAATTTTTATTACAGTAGCTCATTGGCACCAGCAGCAGATAATTTAAACACTTTGTATCTCTATAACATTATTAGAGGACAATTAAAAAACATTCCCGGCGTTGATACTGGAACTATATTGGTGAGTTTATATTCAGGCTCTTCTAATGACTCAACAGCATCTGGTTCAAAATTAAATCTTAGCGTTGGTGGAGACGTAGCAGCAGCTGGGGATTTAAACGCAACAGGTGGATATATTTCTACTGGCATATACACATGCTCACTAGCATACACTGGAAGCACTTCGTTAAAAACCGTTTATGATGTTTGGCATAGTGGTGGTGTTGAGTATGTTACCGGTGCGATCGTACCGAAAAGTGTTATTGGAGGTACGTTTAACCCGAATCCTAAATATATTACAAAAATAACCAATTTAAGAGATTCATATTCACCAAATGAAAATGCGCGATATCGGCTATATGTGCGTGAAAAAGATTGGAATCCTTCCATTTATTCTAAGGCATCATTGGATATAGAAAATTCTATAATTGACAACGCTTATTATAAAATCTCTAGAGTTGTTGACAACTTAAAAGTTGTTGATTTCGGTACAGGCTCTATTAAATATACAAGATTGTCGCATGATGTTTCTGGGAATTACTTTGATTTAGACATGTCGTTATTTCAAAGCGGATATATGTATGGTGTGAATTTCGCCTATCATACAAATGGAAAATATGTTGTACAGCCTGAGACTTTCAAATTTAGGGTAGAATAATATGAGTATAAAAAAATTATTCGAACAAGCGCGGTTCCAAAAGAAAGACAATTTTTCAGATGCAGAATCACAAGACTATGTTGATTCTTATTATAAAGAGAAGAGCAGGTTTGAACCTCATGTAGATTATTCTAAACCTGAAAATTTTGCAAAATTTGGTTCAGCTGAAAGATATTATGAAAACGCTGTTAAAAAGGTGTACTCAAACTACCCCTACGATGGTTCATCATATGAGAAGGCTCAATGGCATGGGAGTGCTTCTTTTTTAGAAAATTATATTTTTGAACAAGGGTACCCTAGAACAAACGGGTTTGCTTTGTTTTCCCCTACAGGTTGGGGCTCACAAGAAACCACGGTAACAGGGGGGTATGGCGAGCCAAGCACACAAGAATATATTTTCATTAAGGGTGGACCAAATACAAGCACTCGCAGGTTTTATAGAGATATAGAAGACACAGGAGGCAATTGGAAAAACGGGTATGCTAACATATTAGCTCTTGGAGACAGTCAAGAATCTAACCTTTTGATGGATGGGGAAAGAGGAAATACAGTTGAATTCTGGTTAAAAAAAGATGCATTTTTAAATAGCACCAGTACCACACAAAGAGAGGTTGTGTATGACATGCATTTATCAGGTGCCAACTCTGGTTCTACTAATTACGCTAGAATGCAGATTACATTAAATGGCGCTGCTGGTTCAAATAGTCCATTTTTAGTAAGTTATATTTCAGGTACAAGTGGGATTGTAAATCAATCAATTGGTGATGAAATTACTCCTGTATCTATGGCTGATGGCTTGTGGCATCATTATGCAATTTCATTTAAAAACACCGGCAGCGTAATACAAAGTAGATTGTATATTGATGGTGTTTGCAATCATACTAAAAATGCAGGTACAACTGTTGATTATGTAAGTGGTGCAATGGTGGCTGCTATTGGCGCCTTATCTCTTTATCCAACTGAAAACAATACACCGTCAGATCGAACAACCGGGTGGGGTTGGGGTAAAATTTCTGCCTCAATTGATGAATTTAGATATTGGAAAACTGAGAGAACACCAGCACAAGTTGGAAGACATTGGTTCACTCAAGTAAATGGAGGTTCTAATACTGATCTGGAGTCTTATTATGGTGTAAATTTAGGTGTATATTATAAATTTAATGAAGGGATTGTTGGCGATTCTACAACAGATAGCACGGTACTTGACTACTCTGGTAGAATAAGCAACGGTTCATGGACTGGTTACAGCGCTGATTCTAGGAATGTTGGTTCTGCTATGGTGATATCAAACGCAGCACCAAGAGAGTTTTTAGATCCAATATTATACAAGGATCATGCAGCTGTTAATAATTATGTCACCAATCTGAAAAATAAAGGTAAAACATGGGATAACAGTAATAATGCGGCTTTATATCACTCTATGCCGCAATGGATCTTGGACGAGGACTCAGATCATAATGGGCATCTAAAGAACTTAACTCAAATTATTTCTAGTTATTTTGATACATTGTGGTTGCAAATAGAGGCACTACCAACAATAAAAAATATTACATATACAAGTTCTAGTTTCAAACCGCGCCCACATGCAAAAAAACTACTCCAGCACTTAGGAATGGATGTCGATGATATTTTTGTCGATGCGACGGTTTTAGAATCTGTACACTCTAGAAATGAAGAGTTAGAATTTGAAGATAAATTATATAATATTAAAAACTTAATTTATGAAAACATTTACAACAATCTTTCATATCTTTATAAATCAAAAGGCACAGAGAAAGCGATTAGAAATTTAGTAAGATGCTTTGGTGTCGATGATGAGCTTGTTAAATTTAATTTATACGCACACAATGTTGATTATGAATTAAAAGATAATTTTAGAGCATCCGTTGATAAAAAGAAATATGCTAACTTTTATAAAGTGGGACACTTTAACGCTAATATACATCAGTGGACAGCCGGTTCTGGTTCCAATGAATTATCATATATTTCTGGCATGAGCGCTGCTGATGGAACCTCTGGTTTCGCAAACACAATGCAAGCAGAAGTTCTATTTCCAAAATATTTAGATACTACATATGCCACCTCTTCTATATATAACGCGATCACCTCTTCTTTGTTTGGCGTACATAAAACGAATAGTACAGTTGAAAATAATTTAACTTGGACTGGCGCCGGTACACATCAAGATAATGCAAATTTTCAAGTTTATGCCGTTAGAAAGAACTCGGGGGATGGTGATGTTCACTTTAAGTTAGTTAGTTCTGATGGTGATTTCCCAACCTTAGTTAGTGATGTTTATAGAGATGTATATGATGATGAGCGCTGGACTCTCTCAGTTACAGTTAAACCCACGGACTATCCTCAAGTGAATACAATGCATGCCACTACAGAGGGACCAGATACGTATACAGTCGTTCTTCATGGCGTTAACGTTGCTTATGATACGATACAAAATGAATTTATTGTATCAGGTACAATGCCATATACAGCTGGTGCTACTTTTGTAAGTTCTAGTAAAAGAGTGTATGTTGGTGCACATAGAACAAACTTTACCGGCAGCGTACTGCAACAAACAGATGCAAAAATTTCTTCTTGTAGATATTGGCTGGATGCGTTAGATAAAGAGGTTGTAAGGGCACATGCTAAGGATTCTTCAAATTGGGGCTCTTTACATCCCAATAGAAACGCTTTCCTCTTTCAGGACACTTTTGACTTAGAAGTGCCGCAAATAGAAACATTAGCGCTAAATTGGGACTTTGAAACGGTAACAGGATCAGACGCTTCTGGTTATTTTACTGTTTTAGATGCTAGTTCTGGTTCTTCTGAGATGGAATATAAATATGGTTTGATTGGTACAACGGCTCAGAAACAACACTCTGGAAGGGGTTATGGATTTGATGCTAACACCAATAAAGCTGTAGATGTAAATTATATTTCTATTGCAAAACAGCAATTGCCAGAAATAATGAACAGTAGCAATTTAACACAAATAGTAGACCAAAACGAAGAAAAATTCACTAGGACTAGTAGAGAAATTCGACATTATTACATGTTTGAAAAGAGTATGTACCAAATCATATCAGAAGAGATGTTGAAAATGTTTGCCACTATTGTTGACTTTAATAATATCGTTGGAGAGCCGGTAAACAGATATAGACAAAGCTATAAAAGCATGGAAAAGCTTCGCCATCTTTTCTTTGAAAGAGTTACTAACACTCCTGATGTCGATAAATTCGTTGAATATTACAAATGGATAGACTCTTCTCTTGGAGCAATATTAGAACAATTTGTTCCTGCTTCCGCAGAACATTCTAAAGGATTAAGAAACACTGTTGAAAGCCATGTCTTGGAAAGAAATAAATATTGGACTAAATTTCCAACACTAGAAATGAAACAAGGCGATCCAGAAGGTAGCTTGTTTGGTATTAATGAGCTTCTTTATGATTGGAAGCATGGACATGCTCCGATAAACGAAGAAGAAGACGATAACTGTCTTTGGTGGAAAGAAAGAATTGAAAGAGACGATGGTAAGATCACATCCGATGATGATGCGGTAGATTCGAACAAACAAACAATATTAGATAGTTTAAACAAACTAAGCAATAATGCTGCAGCTGAGTATGCTTCCAGCGGCACCTCTGGGATTACGACATATGATGGCTCTACATATGCAATACGAAAGTTTACTAGACCACACAAATTTGCAGCCAACGTAGTAACGCAGTTGCGCGGCGGCGACAACTTACACCCAAACAAGAAAATAGGCTTTTGGGATTCTATCAGGCAACGCCCAGCCCCGCCTGGAGCTTCCGACGGTGCTGTTATTGTTATAGAGCCAGATAATACCTCGATAGAAGATCTTAAAGACTGTGACGATAATTTAGATTTAGTGAAGGGCAAAAGAAAGTTTAAATTTTCAGTAGAGACTGTTATTGATGGTGGTGACGCTGCCACAGGCGACACCTATAAAGGTGATTTGATTTATCCGTTTAGTTTATATAGCTCTTCAATTAGCGCTGATGATGCGAAAGATTATAGAGGTGCCATTGATTCATTTAAATCTAATTTAGATATTACAAATATACACTATGATTCATATGAGCCCTATAAAAGCAAACCACTTCAAGGTCCATTCACAGAAAAATATGTTGGTGGGCGTCCTTATAGGCATGTGTTTACTAACTTTAATCCCGACAATGAAGAGCCAGATGGAAAAGATGAAAGAATAGAAGGGTGGGTTATTTCATCATCTGCTACAAGTTTAGATCTTGTTAACCCCAATGCGTTTAGATCAGTTTATTTTCGTGATGGTATCGCAAAACGTCCTGTAAATATTGCAAATATTCAGCAGTCAACTGGCGCATTAGACACTGAAGATCAATATATTCACCCAATAAGAAGTACTATAATTGGTAACTACACTCATCCTTATGAAGTTGTCATGACTACAGGGCGTACTAGTAATAATCGCTATTTTGTAAAATCAGAAGGCGATATTTCAACAACTAATGTAGGCTCCCAAACTGTATCTGGTGTGCACGATTGGTCTTTACCTAGAAGAGATTTAACCGGTAGGAATAAGAATATTATTGTTAATAGATTCTCTTCTCCTGGCGATCCTATCACCATGTGTGAGGGCTTGTTAGACCAAGTTGCGGCAGAATATAGTGTTTATAATGCATTGCCTTGGAGGAATACAGTAGTAAGAGAACCTTTAAAAGAGTTTTATACCAACCACACAAATCAATTTGGATTTTATAGTGATAATAAAACAGTTCAAGCATATGAGTTAGCTGGTCCTGCCGATCAGTGGGGAACTTATCCTGGCGGCAAAAGCGAAGCTACATCTTCAGGTTATTCTGGAACAGCGTCTTTCCATCAAACGCACAGGAATTCAAGAAAGGAATTGAAATATACTGATGAATACAATGGTGCATATGGAACAGTTGAAACATCATTGGTGCATGATAATTGGTACGTCCAACACCCAATTCCACAAACAGATGTTCAATATTCATGGATAACAGCTAGTATTATAGAGGGATACACAGGTTCAGCATTGTATGGGTATGAGAAGCCAGATCGATCCCACGCCGGGGGCGCTTCTACAGATCTTACATTTGTAAGTTCTAGTGATCATGTGGCATACTTGAAGCCTCACGCAGGAACAGACTATGTTTATTATGGAGCTGCAAGAAAAATATTGCCCTTACATGTAGATAGAACCATGGTAGAAGCGGTTGATTTTGTTGGAATGAATAGCGTCATATATGATCCAATCACTTCTAGTGATAATGCTAATACTCTTGGGTTTGCAAGAATGACTTATGTTCCAACAACTCCATATTTTGGTGAATCAAATTATGTTAATCCATCGATAGTATATAAAACACTTAATTGGACTCATAAGCCGATGACCGGGTTTGCCGAAGGTAGGGCAGCAGTATTAAACGCAATTATCCTTCATCGTCAAGGTCCATATGGTTGGCCTAGTTGGAAACAAATTAGAGGTTCTGAACATCGCCTAGTCAAGGACATGAGGAAAACCAATAGAATTTCTATTATATCAGAGGGCAAAATTAGACCACGCGGCTATGATTGGCACTCTGCTATAAAGAATATTTCTACCCCAGGTGATAATACGGATATCATAACAACAGAAAGAAAGCTTTCTAGCTTTATAGAACCCCCCATATCTTCAAAACATAGACCAATTGTACATTCAATGGATGTGATGAGTCATGGTGAAATTAGCAGAATTGATCTCAAGCATTCATATGGCAATAATTTAATTGCTTTTAGCAGCGATACGCTTAATAATTTACTTGATTTACCAGTTGAAAGACAACAGTTTTATGATAATTTGACAGAATTAACTACTGTTAAAAAAGCAGATCAAAGTCAAAATCCAATTAAAGGCTTGAGGACAGTGACAGCCACAGAGACGATCTTTCCGAAACAGAAATATACGTATCTAGCCAAAATACGACAAAGAGTCACACGGGAGCAAGAAGATTCTTATAAAAAGGCAGGTAGTGGCGACTTAAATGCTGAGAACTCCAACTTCCCAGGTTATTGGAAGTCGGCAAGGGCAGATAGAAATGATGCTAGATTTGGAGCAGAAAAGAATTTGGGTTGGAGTCAGGGAAGTGCAATACATCAAGGGACTCCCGCTGCCGTAAGCATATGGGCATTGGATGCAAGACTCAACTTTGAAACCGGCTATAGTAAAACAGAAGACTCAACTGGCGAGGCTATGATTGGTTCGGCTGTGTGGGACGATCCCGGCGCACTAGGTGAAGGTACCCTACAAAACGATCATATGCAGTTTAACGACACTATGTCCGATAATCAATTAGCCCCAGTTTATGCTCGTAGAATTGAAGAGATGATGGCTGACGGCACAAGAATATATGCAGGCGACACAAAGTGGGAAGCAGCCGAACAAGCGGGCGTAGAACCTTTCTATAATTCTTATTCTGATTACATTGAAGATATTAAGAGAGTAGGAAAAGATTATGGTTTAATTCCTGAATTTAGAATTTCTGAACATATGAATTACTATGTTAATCAAAAAGGTGGGGATTTCTTGGCTGATAACACTGGAGCTTTTGAGGTACCAGGGGTTATGGATATGACGGGCTCAGTAGCTGGGCGCTTACCAATGTCTGATAGATTTACTGTCTATTCTTCGACTGATTTCATGAAACTTGCTGGTTTGGTTAAAGAAGACTATCAAGGTGTTTTAAATCGCTCTGTACAGTCTTTTACTTTAGAGTGCAACGGAATTGTTAAATTTTTACCCTATAAAGGCTTTTACCCCGCTCAGCGTACATTGGATTTGGTAAAATTATTCTGGGATTCTTATAAAGACAATATTCTAACAGAAGGCGATGATGCCGCAATTAGTATGGTTTCTGGACAAGCGCTTGGAGCAGTTACTGGCGCACCAAGAGATGCTCGCCCGCTATGGCAATGCATGTTTGCTCCTGGGATTTTGTATAATACAATTAAATCTGGTGTTGCTGTTGATTATCCAATCTATACGGGCGATCACAATGTTACGGGAACAATATTAACTCCAGATAATGGAATTCCAAGAAATAGGGGGTTGTTTGATCAGCGAGTGCCATTTGAATCGCTGGTTGAACCAGAAAATCCTGCTTACTTAGGCGGGGTTATGGTAGCAGATGACGATCCCCACTATTCATCTAGTTTTAATGTGACTGCATCTCTTGTTGGTGCGGGTGCTCCAAACTATAAAATGGCTATGCATAACTTTTTGGCATCTACGGTTGATTTTTTTAAGAAGGATTCCTCACTCACAACGATAGCGTCATTGCCTGAAAATGATCCTAATTTTGGTAATGCTGTCGAAGGAACGGAATATGTAGGAAAATTAGTAATGTCTCATGCACAGTTTAGAACGCTTAATCAAATCATCACAATCAAAGCTGCGCCAGGTCTGATTGCCGACGAGGCATATTATTATTCAGCTAGTTTCAACTATAATCCAAGCACTGTGACGATGTACAAGCGCTTGGGAAGCGAAGCTCGCGGTGGACCCTATGATTCAAAATATGGGCGGAAGATGCCATGGCAGTTTGGTAGCGAAAAAAGAGGTAGAGCCAATGGTGGCACGTTTCGAAATTTCACAACCGACGAAGATGTATACGGTTCTGGTTTTGGTCCACCATATACTCCCGGCTCATTGATCACTGATCTTTATGAAGCCTTTTACGCACACCCATCAAGCGCCTCTTATAGTGCCTATACACCACCATATTATGATGGATATAGCGAAATCAAATTTGAATTTACCCCAACAAGAACAGAGAAATATAGTTTAAATGATATAATGAATGAAATGACAGCTAGCGTGCGTAGAATGGGCACCAACCTCACCAACGCAGTCGGTGATTCGAGCGCTGCTCAGTGCGCAAATATGCAATTAACCGCTTCTGTAAACTATAAACAAATGACATCTGTACCACAGGTGATTTTTGATGCCCTTGGTAATCCTAAAGAGATATCACAAGCAGTAAATAGTAAATGGGTGATTCAACCTAAATTTGAAACTCCTGTTTTAGATTTTTCAAATTGTAATGTAACGTTACCAGTAAGTGGTTCTGGTTCTGTTGCTAGGGGTATGTGGCATCAATATGGGCAAGTGCCATCATCCGGCAAGGGGATCTTTTTGCAAATGCAAGATGGCGATTTTAATGAAAAATCACTTTCAGATCTGGTGGGATTTAGCAAGGCAGAAAAAAGAATAGGAGAAATAGCTTTATCTAGAAAAATGTCTGAAGCGGTTATTGCAATTCCGTTTATTAATATAGGAAAAGAGGAAAAACAATTTTTTAACATATCTCGCACTACAATTGATTTGGCTGAACTATACTTGGCTGAACAAGTAGGGACTTACAATAAAATTGTGGGGCAGCAGCCAAATATGCGTCCATCAAAAGATATAATAAATATGGTTAAAAAGATGAAAAAGTACGTATTTCCACCGCAGTTTGATTTTTCAACTTATAAAAACGGAGAAGTAGATCCTTTTGCTATGTTTATATTTGAGTTTGAAGTTAATTTAACTCAAGAAGATTTATCAAAAATATGGCAGAATCTCCCGCCCGACATTGGAAGAAGTTATGTTAAGAAAAATTCGTCTTTACCAGTGGACATATTTAAACAGAACAACAACAGTGGAAAGGCAATAATAGATATTTTTGATTCTGAAATACAGTGGATGGTTTTTAAAGTTAAACAAAAAGCCGCCTGGAATTATTTTACTATGACAGCTGATGCAAAAGATGATAAAAGATTTAAATTTAATTTTGAAGTTGGGGATGGTGGCGCAGAAAAAGAGTCAGTTCCAGACTACAACTATAATTGGCCTTTTGACTTTTGCTCCTTGGTAGAGTTGGTTAAATTGGACAGTACGTTAATCATGGGCAATCCAGACTTTGCAGCGCCGCCACCAACACTAGATGCTGCACAAGGAACGATTGGTCCACTTATCACTTGGCTGCCGTCACAACAAGGCGCTGTGGGATCCAGCGTAGGTGCGGCACAAGCGGCAGGATACTTACAACAAATTACAAAAGCCTTTGGCGTACTGAGTCAACAAGACTTAGAAATAGCCCAAGCGCTGGCAACTGCTGCACCCGACGCATCACCAGCTAATCTTCCGCCTATAACGACAAATATGCAGCAAAACACACAAGCGGGCATTGGTACGTTGATACAAACGACAAATCAAGCAACCACTAATGTGGTTGCAGGTAGCGCCGCAGGCGCTGCCTCACAAGCAGGGCAGTTTAATAAAGGTCCAGGGGGAGGCGGAACTGGTGGAGGTTATGGTTAATGATTTTTTACTTTGAGGATAATTATATAGATGGAATTTTTTAATAAAAAGGAAGAAGTTATTGATGTTGAATTAACTCAATTTGGCAAATATAAATTGTCTAAAGGAATATTTAAGCCTCACTTTTATGCTTTTTTTGATGATGATGTTCTTTATGATGTGGATTATGCGAATCATCAAGAAACAGCGAGCGATGTTCCTACAAGAATTAAAAATGAAACACCAAGATTGAAGTCGCAATATATATTCAGTAGCGTAGAAGATGAAATAAAAAAATTAAATGAATTTGTTAGTGAACAAATCAGACAGTCAGGATTTGATCCTATTGAAGCTGATAATGTTTTTGATGAAGGCATGCAAAAGACTTTTAATTTAAGACAATTTGATAATCAGTATGTTATGATGCAACCTCTTGGTACATCAGACTATATGTCGAATTATGCTCCAGCGTGGGATGTAACTCTTTTACATGGAAAAATTAAAAAAACAACTACAGCAATAACTGGCTCTGATTTATTTGAAGATGGTTATAAACCAACAGTGAGAATTCCTCAACTAGACATTGATTTGAAATATAAAACGTTTTTTGCTGATGAGGAAGTGCCACAACGAGATTTTCCTTTAATGACAACCACAGATGGCGATGGAAGCGATGAGTTTGGTTCTGATATGGACGATCTTGGTGCTTTGAACTACGATCCTGAAGAGGTGGAATTTGGCAAATTAATACCAAATGTACATGCTGATTACTTGTTGTTTGAGATAGTGGAAAATAATGCAGCCTATACTAAAGAAAATTTTGATATTGAAATATATGAAGTTATTAAAGGCAAGGATGGAAAAGAGCAATTGAATTCTCTATTTCTTAGCAAAGAAAAAGATGTAAACGAAGATATTGTTGATTTAGGATTGTTTTCTGAAGAGGAACTAGAGCTTGGAATGGATTCTATGAACTCTGAATTTGCAGATTATTATATTAAGATTTTAAGAGATGATGAAATACCAGCAAGCATTATTTGTGCAAATGCTTCCAACACGCCAAACGATTTATACTTAGATAAAGAGTTTAACTGTAGACAATATAAAAGAGGGCAAAAAACAGCCGTTGTTAATGTATATGATACCGTTGGTACCACCACAGCAGCAACGACGTCAGATCCAGAGGAAACGTGTTAAATGGCAGCAAATAATCCAGTTGGAACTTTGGTACCGAATGTGTACATTCAAAGCATTGTTTTAGAAAACCCACACGAATTTAAAGATGATGGCTCGATTCAGAGTGCCGGAACTGGTGGTTTGAACGTAAATTTTTCTTGTATTTTAAAGGACACGTCTGCTCCTGGGCTTATTTCTAAATGGCTTGGCAATCAAGATATACAAAAAGTTTATAAGGTTGCTTTTTATGCTTTAACTAAAGAAGGCTTTTCACCATATATGTTGAAGTGGATAAGAGGCACGATAAAAGAAGTTCCGAATCTGACGGCAGATGCATATGCAGAATATTATGGCAATGTCTCGAATGCTGATCTTGGAGCGACAGCCCTTTACAGTGATCCTGATCACCAAATCCCACAGTCTTCTGGTCCATCAACCACTGTTCCTAATGCCTTAGGGCGAAAGGTAACAGCTCATCTTTCTAAAATCACTCAATATGCTGTTGGTAATGATGGCGCGTATGATATTGCTTTTCATAAAAAACTTGACTTAGAAAAAGAACCTGAATTTTTAGCCATATATGCGGTACCTTATTTGGATCTAACTGAAATAGAAGGCTTGAGGTCCGTCCCGGCGCACAAGAAAAAGATTGTTGGCAATATTGTAGAAGAAATTGTTTTACGGAATGGGCAAGTTAATACTGCTGGATATGTGTTTAAGAGAGCAGATGGTTCATTGTGGAAGGGAGCAAGGCACTATCATCCAGCTGGGAATCCTGGTTCACTTAATTACGTTGGATATATGACAGGTAAAAAACACACCAAAGCTTCAGAACATCTAACTCTTCAAAAAGTGTCGAACTTGACGGTGCAAGACTTTCGATTAGCCTCAAAAATAAATCAAATGAAATTTGATTTTTCAAATGAGATAGAACAAATGTATTCCTCTGTTGCGAAGTCTAAAAGCTTTTATCATGATATAGAAAAAAAGCATCCTTTTTTTAGCAATGTTTTCATTTCTAGATCTCCTGGCGGTAAAGTAAAGTCATTTTTTGCATTAGATTACAAAAAGCTTGTTAAAGAAAATTGTCAATTCCCAGTTTTATTTGACATGATTGATTCGAGCAATCTTTTAAAATTAATGAATTATTCAAAAATAACATCTTTTAGAGCCTTTAGAAGGAGAATGAAACCAACCCTCTCTAATAATTCATTAGGCTCCCCATCATCATCAAATACAGTGTTTGACAAGGAAGAGCCGGTGACTGATATAATTATCAATGCGGTAAATAAAGGTGGCGATGTTAAAGGGGTAACTATAGTTGGTGCAGTGACAGAAATACAGCCACATTTGACATTGCCAACAAACTCTTTCATTAGATTTTTTACAATTGCAGATAATCAAATAGCTGAAGTAACAGCTGGATTTTATCAATATGGGATTGAAATTGATTTTGTAGACGGCACTATGCAGTTTTTGAAAGAAAAACTTAAAGATCTTTTAAAAGTGGCTAACACATTTAAGCTATATTATCAGGATTCAATGAAAAATTCGTCTATTGATAAAAAACCTTATTGGAATATTGCATCAAATAAATTTACTCAAGAGTTTCAATCTTTAAAAAATAATTCTTGGAAGGGGGTATTTGAGGTTTATTTGGACGTTTTGAATTGTGTGATGAAGCCTGCTGATTTAATTACAATAAAGAGTGCAGACTCGGGCAATACGCCGGGAGGGGATGGTGTCCGAGACAAAACAAGAACAAGCATATACACAGCTCTAGTAGAATATTTAGTTAATATTTCAAGCCCAAAAACTGGCAGTCCATATGGGATATCAGTAGCTTTAAAGATGATAGAAGACATGATAAGCCAATTGGCTAAATTTGTGAAAGTAGAGATGGTGCTTGGACGCACTGCAGATACCCCCGCACGAGCAACAACAGTTACTAGTAAATCTCCCACATTGACACACAAGGTGGTTGTTTATTTTAATGAGATGGTTGATAGCGACACCCCAAAAGGTGCTGGATTTGATTATTTTTCTAAGAAAAACTCTAAGCCCATGACTGAGGGTGGTATCGGACTCGATCTTATAAGTGAAAATAGTTTTAAAACTGTAATCGCCGCAGATTTGGCAAAATTTGTTAACGCCAGCGATACAGGAACAACGTCATTAGAACTATTTTCAAATACAATGGCATTGTCAACACTGTCACCCTCTATGGTGCAGCTACCTTCTACTGAGCCGATTAGTTTTGGTTCATCTGAATCGGAGATGAATGATGTTAGCAAGTACGCTGAAACTGTTGCAACTGCTTTAATGCTCAATCAGTTTAAAAAATCTCCACAAATACCTTTATTTGGTCCATTAAATAAAACGTCGTTTAAATCCAGACTAACTAAAAGTGAACAAAGAACGAGATTTAATTTATCACAAATTATGGCAGAAAAAAATGTTACTGCGGAGAGCCCACTTACAGAGAATATACAAGATATTGCAGAACAGATGTTGAAAAAAAGCGGAAGAGGAAAAAGATCAAACAAAAGAAGCCCTATAAGTGGAAGGGCTTATAAAAATGAGGATATAGATTCTAAAAAAGTTGAAGCTTTGAAACAAAAATATGCCAAGGAGATGGATAAGGTTGACGCTTCTGGTTTGTACAAAAAGCTGCTAGAGCCAGCATTGTTAGGTAAGGAAACAAACAGTTTATCTGAAGTGTTTGGTATGTCTAAAATGCTTAATTCTGCAGAAATTGCAAACTCTTTTAATCCTAATAATCACGCGCCAAGCGACACACAAATCAATATAGATGAAATAAATTTAAATACGACACCTATTCAATTAAAATCTGAATTTATAGGCGCCACAGTCGGAGCTATAGCCCCTTTAAGCAATTATAAAAGCAATGAGAACTTCGCTGCAATATTGTCTTTAAGACAAAATTCTTTAGTAAATGTTGAATATTTAGAAAGTTATGATCAATCAACTCCAGTTGTTCAGCTTCCCGCGCAACCTCCACCACCAATTATTCCGGATCTTAGTAAGCCGATATTTAAATTATTAACCCCAGAAGCCTTGCAGATAATTAAAAATCGCGGTGGAGGGAACGTTATTTGCAGATTGATTCCATACACAAACTCTAAATTAAATGTGAAAAAAACTGGAATGAATTTACAAATATATAATAAATATTTTATTCTTGATGTCGAACAAACCAAACAAGTACCATATTTGTTATCAGCTGATTCTGGAGTTAAAAAAATTGTTGGAGCTATGATTAAAACACTGAACATGCAATCGAGCATTATACCAACAGAGTATATTTACACTAATGTGAAACTGTTCAAACAGGCAAAAAAAAAGAAGAAGTTAAGTAAAGGATATAAGAAGAAGAAGTTAAGTAAAGGATATAAGAAAAAATGAAAAAAAATGAAATTATGAAGTCGAAGGAAGTTGTTTAAGTGGCAAAACTTATTGCAGTAAGCGTGCCATTCTTCACCACTGAAAAGCCGCCGGGGAAACTTCCACCTTTAGGGGGCGATGTGGCTAGTGACGGAGAACTCACAGGAGAAACGATTTCTGAGTTGGGGGGTAGCGATCCCACTGATAATTCAAAAACCACGATAGAAAAAGGTTCGATGGATGATCCGGCTGCTGCCGGAAAATCAGACTATCAACTCGCAGTTGAAGCAGCAGAAGCTGCAGCAGTTCTAAAACGACATAAATTTAAGATCTTCACGCCTATGGACGTTTTAAGCAGTGGAATACTTGGAGCTTCTTTGCAAGGTTCTATAGAGTTTTCATATGCTAATTTTATACCAGAATATAACTTTTCAATGCCAAAATATGAAGAAGTGTCTTCACTAGGTACAATACCAGAGACTATCTTGCCCAATCTTTATGTTTTGGAATCGGTTAGAGGTGTGGATGAAAACAAAACAAGCGCAGCTTTACGTAATATTCTATGGCAACATGCCGCCCTCCAACCCGTTGGGACAACTAACTTCTTCGGTATAAAAACTGAAACCTCTCCAATCACTCATTATGAAAAATCTGATCATGGCTATTTAGAAAAAAAGGCATCTACATATAAAACGTATATTAAAAATCAAGACTACTATGATTCTTGGACTAAGGCGATTAAAGAGTTTCTTAAAAGAGAGTCGACTAACCCAAAATCAGTAGCCAATAGATTTAAAAACATAATAGTGCCAATAAATAATGTTAAATGGTTGACAGATAAAGCAAATTTTAAAGAGATGCATCCATATACAGTGTCTATTGAGTTCACAACCGACATCAAAACAGAGTTCGCAGATATTTTAGAAGAAGCGAAATTAAGTCGAATGTTTATGCAAATGGTATATGGACCAAATGGACCAGCTGCACAAAAATCATATATTGAAGTAGCCACTCCTGCAGGCAATCTTGGCGGCGGAAAGGTAACAAAAAGACTTCTTAGGCATTGGGACATTACAGAGTGGTTTTCAAGCGTAAAAGATCTATATGAAAAACCAAGTGAGGATTTTACTAATTTTTCTGACGCCGTGTTTCTTGGTTTTGGTGGTGAATCATCATTAATGAATGACACTTTAGTAAAAGCATTGCACTTGCTCATATTTAAGGCTAAGACTGAAGAGCTTTTAAAAGCAAAAGCCAGAACAACTAGCCAAGCACAGAATGGTATTGCATGTTATTCTGAAACAGCATTTTATAGAATAGAAAAAAGAGATTCAAAAAATAATGTAATTCAAAATTATTGGATTCCAAATTCTAGTAGGATTAATGTGGTTAAACTAATTGATTCACAAGTTAAATACTTTAAAGGGTATCGATATAAAATATATGCATATCAAATAGTTATAGGCGATTCGCCGGGCAAGGCTCTCGGACACCCTCTTGCTCTTGGTAAGGCTCCACGGTTAGTAGAGGTTCCATATGCTGAATCACAGGATATTCTGATATCAGACAAACCTCCATTACCACCAGAGGTTAGCATGACACCCTATAAAGGTGTTGATAACAAAATTTTAATCAGCTTAGTTAATCAAGTTGGTGAAGTGGATTTGGTACCAAAGATAATTGAATCAGCTGATAGATATAAAGTAACTGGTTATTATATGTCTCAAGATATAGATCCACTAAAAGATCCCAAAGCTGCCAAAATGCAAAGAAAGCTTTCTTATGGTGGGGACGATCATGCATATGTATACCAAATATATAGGTTACCAACGATACCATTAAGTTATGAAGACTTCAGAAACAAACTTCATGGCGCCGTGTATGAGCCGATATCTTCATATGTTGACGATATTTTGCCTAATAAAAAATATTATTATACCTTTAGAGTCTTTGATTCACATGGTAATTTTTCTAATCCGACGCATATATATGAGGTAGAGATGGTTAGTAATGATGGAGTTATTTATCCTATTATAAACGTCTTTAGTGAAAAAGAGTTGAAGATTAGACAAAGGCAAATAAACAAGCGGTTGTTGCAAAAGCCAATGAAAAGATATATTTTTATTTCTCCAACATTTGCACAGGGCTTGGTAGAGATAGCGGATCAAGATAAAGATAATATTTCATTAGGACAAAAAGCCAATAAGATTTTTGGTAGAAAATTTAAAATAAGATTTTGCTCTCGCCAAACAGGGAAGAAGATAGATTTCAATGTTGATTTTAAACATGAGCACTTGGTTGGTGAAAGTGAAGGCGACGGTAAGAAAAAGTAGTTTATTGGTATTTATTTAAATGCTGTAACTATTTATTTGAAAAGGAGATAAGCATGGCATTCTTAGACAATTCCGGAGACATCATTCTTGATGCAGTGTTAACAGACGAAGGTAGACTTAGACTAGCTAGAGGCGACAATAGTTTTAAAATTGCAAAATTTGCACTAGGTGATGACGAGATCAATTATGCAAGCTTTAGAAACTCAAATCACACCGAAGGTGCACACGCATCTGGCTCTGCTTATTACGATTTAGAAATTCTGCAAACACCAGTTTTTGAAGCTTTCACAAATAACACGTCAATGATGAAGTCTAAATTAATTTCAGTTCCAAGAAC
>Ga0208299_1000116_pt1 | contig 75720 bp, 112 predicted proteins | sample 15_taG_FD_184089 | JGI IMG/M metagenome (GOLD analysis project Ga0208299, IMG submission 184089) | Marine viral communities from the Subarctic Pacific Ocean - 15_ETSP_OMZ_AT15312 metaG (SPAdes) (version 2) | ecosystem: Environmental > Aquatic > Marine > Oceanic | place: Pacific Ocean... | reverse complement strand
TATGTATTGCCATCGCTTCCCTTCTTTACCTCTCAAATTTGCTAATCCTAGGCTGAATTTTGACCCATTCGTCGATTTCTTCTCTATCAAATCGCCACTGAGCTCCAATTTTAGTCGCAGGAATTTCTCCGTTTTGGGGCTCTCGGGATCCGTTTTTGAAACACCGGGCTTTCGGATCGGGGGGACCGGACCCGCCGGTGTGATCCCCATATAAAAAAAGAAAATCACCCTTCATCAGTAGATCCAAACCCACCTCTTGAAATCTCAGGAGGATCAAATTCTTCAAAGGCGCCCACACCTGGAGATCGAAGAACAAGTAATTGAAAAAGAGGGGTCCCTGCTGGGAGAACATCCGTATCCACAACCTTGTACCAATCGTTGCTTCTTCCTGTTCCAAGCTTGCAGACAAAAGCCTTAAGCCAATCCTCCGCCCCACAATAATCTCGATCAATAATCCCTACCGAATTCACCATAATGAATCCAGTCTTTTTGAATAAACTGCTTCTGGGATAAATAGCGAGAAAAGATCCAGGAGTATCTACCTTGGCAATGATCCCGAAATCAATCTCTATTGGTTGAAATTTCTCGTCCCCGTAAACATGGATGTCCTGAGAATTAACCAGATCGAATCCTAGAGATCCTTTGGTTTTAACCCCTCCTGATTTCTTGTATAACTTACGAACTTCATCATTCCTAAAATGCACCTGAAGCATTCCTCCTGCCTTTCGCTACCCTGTCGAAATATGCAATCCTATCAAACCTGCCAATATGCCTATCAGTATCAATGTTGCACGACAAAAAATCTTATAATATTTTGCTGTCCACCGAACAAGGGATAACTCATGTCTGGGCTCTAGTGCAGTAAAGAGAGGCATCCCTGAATGAACTTTCATGGTGGTTCTTTTGTCTTCTTTCTTGTCCTGTAATTCTCCAGACTCTAACCCAAAGATCTCATCACAATCTGAACACAGTGAGATTTGAAGAAGTTATATTGGTAAGCAGCCCTCCACCTCCAGCCTGTGCGAGAGAATCAAGAAAGTCTTTACTTCCCATATTCAATCCAAAACACTTTATCGAATTCAGCTTTGTTCAAGATTCTGTCGGCTCTGTAATGCACTCCATCCTCAATCTCTTTCACATCACCGAGTTTGACAGACCCGATAGTTTCCATAGTAGCTTGAATATTAGGGAGGTCTGAGGGGTCTTCCCCCAGAAGGAAATAAATACGGTCTATTTTTTCGTCTATAAATTCGTGGTGACACTTCGCCATCTCGTCCGAAGAATTCTGGGATTCACCTAGAACAAAAAGAGCCCCTAAGAGCATCGTATAAATATCCTTGGTAAAAAACCCGACCCCTACCAGGATCAAGCCCACGCCAAGAAAAAACATATGCCTCTTCAATATAAACTCCTTATTATAAGATTCAGATGTGTTTCTAAAACTTATCCAACTTTAGCTTAATCTTTCTGAAACTAAAAGACAATGGTTTATTTGAATAAAAAGAAAGATCCGCTAGTTTGCGGATCGGAAAAGTATCGGGATCTTCCAGCAAATGAAGATAAGTCTTGTATAGCTCCGAATCCTGGTGGATATGTTTAAGGGCTTCTTTCAATCGAGGAGCTAATTCGTCAGAGATTTCTTGAGGTGACATCCTGCCTCTTTCTGTTGTAAACCTTTTTGGAGGTCTTCACCTTGGAAGAAAACCGGGATCGAAGAAGTAGAGCCAGCTCAGGCCCTATTCGTTTCTTATGTCTTTTTTTCTTCTTCATAATTCTAAGATACCCTATGTTTTACTCAATCTCCAATAAAGGGCGAGTAAGACCTCTATACTCATCCCTGCCCACGTTGATAAGTGTGAGGCTGGAAGGCATTGCTTTACTCCAACGAAGAGTTCCTTCCCCTTCGTCCCCTTCTGTAGTGTAGAGACTTCCGGCCTTGGAGATCTTCACAATGGAAGCATTCCATATGGCTCCATTCTTGTCCACGGTAGTAAAGGCGTTTTCGATCCTGAAAAGACCTTCCCCCGGACGAACCACTAAACCGACCTCTTTCGCCCACTCACGATCATAATCCGTAACCCTGAGAAGGCTACGACCATAAGAAGGGCCTTCCTTAGTTCGAATGAACCCGTCAATTAAGACAGACGGGACATTAGTGTTGTGCATTGTTACAGAACTATTTGCCCACTCTCTAAATTCGATCCCCACGATTCAACCTCCTTAATTCTGTCCTCTTACTTCCCACCTTCAATAATAGTATAACATATTTCTATAAGAGTGTCCACGATGTATTAGAAAGGAACCCCCGGAAATCCAGGGGCTCTGACTTATACTGTTTCGATGATTTCACCGGGATGAGGATCGGTATCAATCCAGATTCCGTCGAAGTTATCTTCCAGCTTAATCAAGGTTCCTACTTTCTTAAAGCTGTCTGCGATATAAGCATACTTAGCTACGCAAGCCACCTCATTAGCCTTCTCTCGGTTCCGGATCAATTTGTCACGGAAAGTTTTTAGTTCGGTATACCCGTAATTAGTTGTTGCTGCAATATCTCCATCCCAAGCATAATCCGGCTTGCTCCAGTCACTCGAACGAGATACAAACCGAAGGAGATAAACCGGGACTTTCTTCCCATCAACTACAAAATTCTTTTTGTTCCCTGCTAAAGCATAAACATAAGTACCCACTTTGAACCTCCTGATTCACCTAATTAACTTTCTTACCTTCCTCTGTGAAAATAGCTTTGTATGTTTTCATTCCCTACTCCTATAAACTGAAATACATCCCTGTCTCACCCTCAAGAACCTCCATGAGAGTATCTGCATAAATCCCTGTGACTTCGCTCTTCACCTTGTAAGTGGGAATTCCTTTTTTCTTCCTGATATTGCCCACTTCTAAATCGTAGAGATCCAGGGAACTGAGAGTGATCTTCACGAAATTTCCCTTGACCCCTGACATCTTTGGAATCCTAAATGTGACTCCATTTTTAAGAGCTACAAAATTTCTTGCTCCTGTCATGACTTTCATGCGACCTGTTCCACCCAATACCTTGAGAATGTTCTTTGCAATTTCCATTCTATTTCCCCTCACCTACATAAATTATTACGGAACTGTAACCCAGAACGGGCTCTGTTGTCTTGACTGCTTTGAACCCATCCAATTTAGCAATGAGTTTCAATATGGGTGGGTGGATGAGTCCGTAGAAATCTCCGGAAACTTTGATTTCCAGAAGATTCCCGCTCTCATCACGGGTTCCCTCAGAATTGGTCCTATGACTCTCCACGATACAGTATCTGTCATATTTATTCCCTATTATCTTTACGCTTTTTTTGAAATTCCCTACATTCATCTTGAACCTCCTGAGTTCTTGTACTGCATTTACTACTTCCTTATTGGTGAGAGCCTGATCTCTTCTTCCCACCTACATATATATTATAACAGGTTTATATAAGAATCTCAAGGAGGTATTAGAACGGAACAAGTCTAAAAGACTACTGATCGAGGTAGTGCTTGGTGTTCATCTCGTGCATGATCTCACCGATAAAAAGCTTTGCCTTCATGACATAATGAGGATCTCTAGTCCTGGTTGAACAGTGCCTGTCATATCCTCTTTCTCTCGGATTGTAAACTCTCCTTCAGACACATTCACCGGATAATTCCGACTCACGAAAGGGGAAGCACTGGGGATATACTTAACCTCCAACCAATCATGGATAGCAAACTCCTTACCCTTGTGTGAGAGGATCTTCATCACCGGCACCAGTTTGAACTCTGGGTAAGCTTCCAGGACTCGGAAGATCCAAGATGGCGTAACTTCGTTTCTGTCGTCGGAACCTTTTAATGTATCCCTTGGTCTCAATAGCGTCCAGGTGTTGAATAACCGTGGAGTTGGCCGAGTATTGAAAATGGTCCTGAATGTCGGTGGTGTGTGGTACGACTCCTTGCCTTCCAAAGTATTCTAGAATGTAGTTGTAGATCTTCTGCTGTACTGGTGATAATGGCTTCATTGATTCCTCCTTCCTGCCTCTAAAAAGCTCCTTCTCCTCCTTGAGCCTTCTGAAATGCTTTAGACTAAAATATCTACTTATCCTGGTATGGTCCCTGATATCTTCCATCGTGGGAAACAGCCTCAGAATTTCCTTCTTGTCTGAAAGGTTTTTAAATTTTTTTATTGAGCTACCTACAATCCTCCTCCTCTACCAAATAATCCATTCCAAGAGCCATGGCAGTGGATTCCACCACGCCCACGTAATCAACACCATTTATGCTATACAGCCAATTATCCATTTCATCCTCAGTCTTTTCTGAAGCTACATGGACCTGACTATATGATTTGTCCTGGTGATACATGCCTCCGTCCAGAACCTCGACTGTGCTCTTGAGTTTACGAAGCCTTAGTATGAGAAAGCTGGCAGAATGTGTTTCTACATCAATGATTAAAAAGTTCACAATTCCCTCCCTTTAATATAAATATAACATATCTATAATAGAAATCTCAAGATATATTAGAACAGAACAGGGCTTTTACTAAATACCAGAGTCAATGGAATCGTCAGCGTTCTTCTTATGCCACAGATTCATTTTCTTGTGATCTTGTTTGATCTGTCTCTGGTAAAACTGGAATCGAATCAGGGTATACCTGTAATCGATATAAGCCTGGATATCCTCAGTCTTCCGAAACTCCAGGGCATATTCCCGGATATCCTCTAATTGCATTCCCGCCGATTCTTCAGACTCAAACAAGTTCCTGGGAATGTAGGCGTAAACAATTCTCCCGGAGGTTCCGTCAGTTTTCTTTCCATGGATATTGATGCTATATCCATTTCCTTCTTTTTTGATACCTCTGGGAAGGGTCTTGCCTCTCATCCCCAAACGCCTCTTGATCTCCAAAGATCCAAAGACTTTGCCCTGGAGTTCTTCTTTCTTGATCTGCTCACACACTTCCAGATATTTCTTAGCCTCCAGAATCTTGGTCTTCACATCCTGAACTGTCTTGACCCAAACGCCTTTGGCTATTTTATGAGAAGGAATGTATACCCTGAATCGTCCGTAATACCCTCTTGGATGTTTTCCCATGAAAGAGAAGCTCACGCCTTTCGGAAAAAACAAAGCTCTTGTAATGCATTCAGGATGCTTTAGAAGGAAGTCCTCACGAGCTAACAAAGCCTCTTCTTTGTTAAAGCTATTTCTGAATCGCTCGTTGAGTATCCCGGCAAGTCGTCTGGCCCCTTTGGGATCTCTTTGGGTAGAGAAGGTGTAGCCTACCTTGAACCGATGAACCTTATATCCTTTTTCAGTCTTTGTAATACCTACAGGAAGTTTTTTATTCTCGTACACGTAGGATGCCGTTTTTCTCGGCTCTTTGTATTCCTCGTGTTCGAGTTTCTGATAGTTCTGTTCATCACCTATGTAATGACACCAATCACAGACATCATCATCCTCTCGCACAGTGTCGATTCTGAAGTAAAGCTGGTAACACTCTATGCAAGGCTTCCAATCATTTCGAACTGACAGAACCCCGTACCTGGACATGAGATGCCTCTACCGACCTAATCGCTTTCCCTCAGAATCCAAAATAAAATAGGAAGGGCCATAAGAATCTGCTCCAGACCCCCACTTAGCCCAACTTCCATAACGATCCTTGTAAAACTTAACCCCCTTGCCCTTGGCTCCACTCAATGCCTTGCAATCAATCCACACAAGTTTGAAGTTCTTTGGATCTACCTTGGATATGATTCCGGGATATTGTCCTGTTTGGTTGAATCGCTGCTTTGTTATCAGAACAGACATCCCTACTTTAAACGGGCACTTCCCCTCCTGGGCCTTGCACTGTTCTATGGAATGTTCGATAAATCGCTTGTTTCCTTTTATATTGGATTTCGCTCGACGTAAAAGAGCCTCTACAAAAGGAAGATCTTTGTAAGCATCTAGAGTCTCTAAGATAGCTTTCTCTATTTCATTGGTCCGAACCATCCGAGCTTCAAATTTTTCTAGATTCTTGAAATCAGAAGAAGTGCCGTAGTCTATCCTGGTCAATTGGGAGATAGAAGAATGAACCTCTCCCAATACCCCAAACTCAAACTGGATCTTCAGGGAATTGAGAAAATCATCTGGAGGAACTAGCTTTTCTTTCTGTTGGAACTCCTGGTACAGACTTGTGTATTCCCGTTCGATTAAAGCTGTCCATTCAAGCCAAGCCCCATGCTCTGGTTCTAATCTTTTCCTCAAACCGATCAACTGACCAGAAGTATATATCGGAAACTGAAGGTCTATAAAAGTATTGTAGAGCTGGCCCATCTCCCATAAGAAGGATCTAATTTTATTAACTCTGCGATGAACAGACACAGGTTTGGTATTGTAGAAAATATTGGGTCTTCCAGGGGCTTTGTCTGTTTTCTTATAGAACCAAGCATACGCCTGACCAAACAAAGTATGGTATTGAAACTTTATCTTCATTTTCCCTTGTCCCATATTACTTTGACATCAACCATTCCCCGCCCCTTCTCTCCATAAGACTCATTTTCCTGAAAGCCTCTCCACGACCCTTCTGAATCCAACCGAACCCAGTCCTGTCTAATCGAACACACTGCCTCAACTCAGGGCAATAGAAAACACGTCTCCAGTCGTTGCCCTTGATCAAGAGAGCATCCAGATATCTTCGGGAACACCGTCCCGCTATTTTAATCCGAAAAAGTGCTTCCATTTTATCTTCTTCTCTATCCACCAAAACCGTATTAGGAAGGATGTGTTATTTCCCATTTCCCGCCACTTGTAAAAGAAAATGAGAGGACCCCAAGACCGAACTACCCAAACATTAAGCCTCTGCTGCTCAATGGCTTTGAGATGGTTTTCATCGTGTAGATGTCCGTCTTTATGCAGCTTAAGAAAATGCTTGTAGACATACTCCTCCAGATAGAGGTAAACAGCCCACAGGCCAAACCACAGAGCAATGAGAACTAAGCCTATGTTGGTAAACAGGAGGAGGTTCATTTCTTGCCCTCATCCTTACTCACGGTTTCCTGCCTTCATTAAGAGGAAAAAGCCTTAGAAAAAGCCTTATTAACTTGGTAAGCTTTGGGTTAAAATCCACAGCCCACACATCGTGGGAACAACGATAGATTTGCCCGTCAATGTAAATGAATCGAGTTTTGTCCTTCACCCTCTACCGCCTTGTCTGATTGTTACAATAAGTAAAAGCATCTAACAAAAGACCTGATATCCAGTTTAACAAATCAGCAAACAAATCAATGGAAATTCCAACGCCTGCTATTAGGCATTGAAGAAACAAGAACATATCTCGTTTCAATTCTCTATAAACTTTACTCAAAGCAAAACCCAGCCGACCATGTTTGTGGCCTCATAAGTTACGCTCGGATTTTCCAGGGACTGAAACTCATGCCCTATTCGTCTTCCATAAACGATCTTTCGCTTGCCGGACGTATCCATGAGCAAAGAGAGTTTCTGATTCTCCGGACAAGACCACACATTTTTGTTCCAGGGAATATCCCGGATCAACTGAGCCTTGTTCTTCTGAGTCAAATGACGAACAAGAGAATACACATTGTTCCCATATTCCTCTGAGGATTTCCATTCCCCAGAATCCAGGTGAAAAGTTATACCCTGGACTTTATATGTTTTGATGTCCTCTTTGAAGAAGGGAACATTGTTTCGAAGGAAAAGCCTTTCGGCCTCGTTTGCTTGTTGCTTAAGGATTTCAGAATCCATAATTACCTACCTTTTCTAAAAGTATACATCCCACTATAAGAGAATGTAAAGTTTATAATAGAAATCCACACAATATGGATCTCTCAGGGCCTTGTGGGACGAAGATCCAAGGGCTCGACAAGGGATTAATCCTAAACTTCAAAAGAGCCGTGAGAATTGGCTGTTATGCGATATAAGAGTAAAAATCTTTCCTTAGTTGATTCTCAGGGGCATTACACTCAAAAACAACTCAAGGGAAACACAAAGCGTCTCACCATCCGGGAGCTTGATATAGGAGATGACCTCCGGTAATTGAATCGTAGGTGGTTTTGTCTGTTCTATCTGTTCTGTCATTTTGGTTCCTTTAAATAATAATCTGTTTTCTGTTCTTCTAAAAGTTCTTTTTCTGATTTACTCATTTCCCCTCCGCTTTATTGGCAAATTCCTTAGCGTCCTTGAAGGCTTCCGCTAATCTCTTCACTAATTCCCTCGCCTGATCCTCTTTTGACATTGTGTTAACCTCTTCATAAAAGGAGACTCTGGGTATACCGTGGATCTAAAGTTCTTAAGGGAAAAGGAAATTACGTTCCCCTCATAATGTGTTTCCATATGTGCATCTGATAAATGGATTTGGATGTGATACTCTTTTTCAACTTCCGATAACCTCTTTAGGAACTTGTCTTTAGTCTCCCTCTCTACATAAGTCTTTTGTTCTTTTTGGATATGGTGGGAGAACTCTCTTAACGAGATGACTGTACATTCCTCCATAACATCTTTCAGTAGGTTTTCTATACTGTCTTTCTGTTTAGGTTTTTCTATTCTTTTTCTGAATTTATCTAAGAGTCTTTTAAACATATAAACCTTCTCTGTTCTCTTAAAAAACTGTGAGTGTTTTTTCTTGCATTTGGTTTGATCTAAATATCTTCCTCATCCTCTGTAGCATTATAGGCATAGGAGCCTTTGTAGAATGTGTATCCTCCTGCTGTGACAGGAGAGGGATTAAGACCGTTTTCTTGTCTCAATTCTCTTTTGTATTCCTTTACATATTGGTTAGTTTGATCTTTGTCCTGTTTGGCTCTGGCTACGGCTTCTTCTACTTCTTTTTTGGCGTGGAGGGCATTGAGTATGAAGTCTAGAATTCTATGTATTACCGAGTGATCTGATTCTTCGTGTGTTTCTATTTTTATTCCTTCTATTCTCCCGGAATTTGGTAGGCACTCAAATAACAGATCATCTGCTGTGACTTGGATTTTTTCTGCTAATGTTCTTATAGCTAACAGTAATTGGCCTTTGCTCATTTGTCCTGAGAGGACTTGGTTTATAGAAATAATTGTGTTTTTGGAAAAGACTGCGCTTGTTCTGAAGGAATCTAAATCAAAATGCTCTTTTATTTTTTCTGGTCTGTCTGAAGCTGCGACGGATTCGAAAATCTCTACTATTCCTTTTGTGTCTGAGAAACTCTTAAATTTTTTCACGCCTTAACTCCCTTTCTGAAGATATTTCGTATACTGCATCGAATATCATGCGCTGGAGATTAGAGATTACCTCAGCATCCGTCTCTGGTCTGATTATTGACGTAGTAATGACCATGGAGAGTTCATTAGTCGGAGGCCCGGTTACATGGACTGTTGACCCTTCTGGAGAACTTAAGATCTCCGCTAATCCCTTTCTGAAATTCAAAGAAGCCTGACCTCTGCTAACCGGACCTTCCAACACTGCTAAATGAACCCTCTTTTTTTCTATTGATTTTTTATTTAAGTCCCTGAAAGAATCCAGTTGAAAATAGACAGGGATGTTAGATTCTCTGAATTCTTCTATGGTTTTGAATCTACCCACCGAATTTTCCCCAGTCCGTTTTGATCTTAGAAGCTCCGTGTTCTTGTACCGCCGTCTCAACCACTCTTACGAGCCTACTGATCACATCATCGTCCGACTCTCGAACTACCTGTTTTTTAAATATGTAAAGACCATGGCTTCCTTCAATGTGTTGGATGAAGATATTGTCTCCTTCTGTATTGTGTTTTACCTTCTCCATTAAATGGCGTAATTGAAGCATGAACGCAGCCGGGGTCAATTCCTGGTACAGATCTTTTAAAGAAATTCTGACTAAAATCTCTCTGTTTATTTCCTCCTTTTTCCTAAACGAATCTAGATCAAAATGCTCTATTACAAATTCGTTGTATCTAGGCTTAGAGATCAAAGACTGGATATCCCACGGGAAATAAATCAGCCTGCGTTTGATTTCTTCTATTAAATCCGGCTGTTCTCGATTGATTTTTGCTCACGCTTTTTTCCTTGGGCTTCTGCTGTTTCTGCTTGTTCTGCATTAGCTACCAACTTATTCCGAAACTGAGTCCCCATAGAATGAACCTCTTCAAAATCTACTGAATACCCATCTATCGATCCGTAATGAAAACGATCTCGAAACTCGTCTGGAGTCCCTCGATACATTTTACCCTCTGAAAATTTAGCTCCTCCGAATACCTCTACCCAAGTTATCTCATCATTAAAAACAAGAACAACCATAATCCAGAAAGAAAACATCTCCTGAAAAACAGCCCCGACTACAGGATTCTCAAACATCTCTTTGGTTCTTTGTTGCCTATCCATTCTCTTTTAGTTTACTTGAACTATATTAGAAGTGTCAACGACTAAAACTAAACCACGAACAAAGTAGCAAAAGCCCAAAAAAGCTTTGTTTCCCACAAGATCTTTAAAGCTAAACTCACCGGGTAATCTCCAAATGAATTATAAACTTCCACAAACTCTTCTAATAATAACGCCCAATCCACTAGCTTCTCCTCTATCTCCAATGATGAATACCTTTTGCTTACTATTAGTGTACCATAATAGTAATAGACTTAACAAGATATAATAGGGAGAGTAAATTGTATGGCGGAGAACAGATCTAGGAAAGAATCGTGATCAGAAAATTGATGGGTTTCAGGATCTCTTCGAGCAACGACCCAACCCTTGTGGCAAAACCAAATGTGAAGATCTTTTCTCACATAGATATGAGAATAGTTACGTCTGGGAATAATTGAGAACCCCAGAGACAGGATAAGTTCCTTATTCTCTGCTTGCTCTTTTAAATAAGGAATGATCATCAGGGGCAACCGTCAGCGCTTGCTTACACCAATACCACAAACAAGCCTGACGATCTAACTGAAAGATTTCAGCTTTTATCAGTCTAAGAAAATTAAAAGAGAATGACAAGTCTTTTAGCCAAAAAGACTTTTCCAGAATCCAAGTCCCTTAAGCTTCCCTGTTACCCAATGAACTTTGGCCTCAAGGGAATCATGAACTCCATGATGCTTGGCTACTTTGGTTATTTTCTCCATAACCTCTTTACGACTGTTCTCTCCGTGGATATCTTTGAGCTTCTTCCCGCCCTCTTCTATTCCTTCGATAACAGCCTTTAAAATCTTTCTGGATTTGGGAGACTCCACATAGAACAGAATGACGGCAATTACCGCCTCAAGGATCATTGTTATTGATTTCCAATCGAATTCCATAATCACTGCCCCTTTCATTTGGACTTAGGCTTAGTTTTTGGCTTCTTTTTTGGTTTGGCCTTTTCGTCCTCTTTCGGAGTTTTCTCTTCGGGCTCTTTCTTAGCCTTTTCTTCTTCAGGCTCTGGCTTAGCTTCGGGCTCGGTTGTCACCTCTGGTTCTTTTTCTGGGGAAGGTCCTGGGGCTGGCTGGGGCTCTGCTGCTGGGGCATCTTGTGGTTGCTGCTGTTGATTCCCAAAATTACCCGGTCCTCCAAAATCTCCTCCTGGTTCTCCTTCAGGCTCCTCTGGATTAGCTGGGTCTAAAATCTCCGCTGCTCCTTTCATTCCACCCATGAGAGTTTGCATGAACTCCGCAGCTTTATCCTTTTTCACATAAGGCGATAACACCGAACTGTCTCCAAGCTCATTCATATACTGAACCGCCGTTGTATACATAGCGAACTTAGTATCTATAGCCTCTAAAGTCTGAAGCTCTTCTGCATCAATGAAGTTAGAGAAATTTACCTGGATATCTTTCCAGTTCCTGATCTCAATCCCAGCCATGGCAGTATCGATAGCTATCAATCGCTTAATAGCCCAACCGATAGCCTTGTGATTCGCAGCTATACGTTTTTGAAATCTGGCAAATTGTCGAATGCCTCCACGAGCAGAAACATCTGTTTGACCGAACACAACCTCAAAAGGGGTTCCTGTACTGGTACAAATGGCTTCTCTTCGATCCTTGATCTTATCTATCCTATTCTCTCCATGATGAGCCTGTGATAGAGATATGGGGTTCACTTCCCCCTTACTGGAGTCTCGGATGATGGCTTTCATCTCTCCGGATTTCCGGATGATCTTCTCAATAGCTTGAGGAGACATGGTAGTGAGGTCGCCTACTTTACGATTGATCTTCTTCTCATAATAAGTGGTATAGATCTTCTGCTTGTCCAAATCCAATCCATCAGGACCTGAGATATTCACAAGCGAATTCCGGGATAGCTCAGCAAGCTCTCTGGCTACATCGATAATCTCCAAGGACATCAGATCTCGAATCTGAGGAAGGAGATTAGCAAACATAGGTCGGCCTACTCGAAGGTGATAAGGAATTTTAGTCCACCCATACTGGCTTTCGATCATAAGTTTTCTCATCGACATATCCAAGGTCCAGTATTCCCAAGGATTGAACGTCCTAATTTCCCTGCCTGTTTTTTCAAACACAATAGAAGGAAGGTGCTTACGATGAATAGAGACTAATGATCCAGGCTGCACTACATCAAGCAGGTCTACAATCCCTTTTTCTGTTCCAGTCTTCTGAAACATAATCCTCAAAGGATACTGGCCCCAGAACATAGCGTCCGAAAGAACATCAGCTAAAACAGCCTCCAGATCAATCACCTCATAAAGACGATCAATTCTTTTCTGGATTTTAGAAGCGTTCTGAGCTTTGGAATCTATTTCGATCGTGAACATTTTCCCGGAAGAGGGGTCTTCTGAAAGTGTCTGATCCTTATGAGTGTTTAAGATCAGATCTACAAGATAATAATCAATAAAGGGATTAAGATCAGCGATCAAACCTGCTAGATCCTGATAAGTCTGATAGATCTTGAAGGCTGTTGTTTCTCTGGTTTCAAGTTTTGCCTGATCAACAGCGTTCGTGATCTGCTTTAACCAAGGATCATCCCTCTGGAATAATTTTTGGAAGGATTGATAGTAGGTTCGGGGATCTAATAAGGCAAACACAGCAGTATATTCTCTATTCTACTACCCTATTCTATTGTACCAGATTCCAGGGGAAAACGGCGAAAAACAAAACAAAGCAAATCAATCCTAATCATCATCAAACAAATCAGACAAAAGACCACCCTCAGAACCTCTCTGAAGTTCGGCTTCCATTTGAGCTATTAAATCATCAGCGTATACCTGTGGCTGAGAATCGGAAGTAGCTGCTTGATACACAGACCCTCCCACGGCATCAGCACCATCTTTCGAATTGTGAACAATCACACCACATCCTAAAGCAAAATTATGGAATTCTTCTGTTTCTAAATCATAAACAGGTGTGGGAGAACAAAAAACTCTTTGAATTGATCTAATCTTCATTAAAATGCTCCCTATAAAATTCTGTGTATTTTTGCCTATAAATCTTTTCTATCCAAGCAATCCCATAATTCCTGGATCTACCAATCCATCGAAAAACCTGAGCAACCTGTGAAAACCCGCCTTGCCTCAATTTATCTCGAAGCTGAGAAGGAAGAGGTATATCTAAATCAAGTCTCTGCTTTACTTCTCAGCAAGCCTAACATCTTAAGAATTCTTTGTATAACGGCATGATGCACATTCGAATCTAACCCCTTCGATATTTCTCTTACAGACAAGCCCTCCTTTGTGCACAAAAAAATAATCTCATCCAAATGATCAGATATACTTGGGTATTTATATAGATACCGATCTAGCTTAAGCACTAATTAATTCATCCTCTAACGTAAGCTCCTGAGCTTGCACATATCCTCTTCTAGTCAAAATTAAATGATCCGGAGTACATCTGAAAACTGTCCCCTCATCCAACTCTATTTCGATCAACTCCTCCACAATTTTGGACTCCCAACACCTGTTTAATTTAGAAAAACAAAAAGTCCCTTTACTTTGATCATAAGACAAAACAGAAATCTCGGCAAAAACCTCCTTAGAGAGAGCCTCCATTGCTATATTATATTCCCCCTCCTTTTTTCTAATACGAACCTCTGTCTCCCCCACAAAACAAGCCTCCTTATCCGTTCCGTGATCAAATTTCTTCCCTGTATCCCTGAGCCCTACAAACTCTCTCAATAAAAGAGGATGTCTCGGACCCTCCCACCTACCATCATTCACCATGATCCTAAATTTAATGTAAGGGTCTTTCGATTTATCTAGAGACAAAACATCTGTTTTAAAATGCTGCATCTCTGCTCGTTGTCTAAAATCGGCTGATTGAAATCCGTCAGTAGAAAGCAATCCAATATGATATTTATAGGAATCCCTGAGATCCACAATAAATTCCAAAATCTTGAACAGAGGGATTTCTTCCCCAGGACGAGACTGAAGATAGATCACCCATTCTGTTTTTATAGTGGGCTCTGAAAAAACCTTATAGGTTCCAGACAAAGGATCATAACGCTCAATCTTCTTGAATCCTTTGTTATACGAACAAGCTACCCCAGTCCTATCGCCTGTGAGGGAAAAGTCACAATGAATGAATCTAGGAGCCTGTGGATCTGCCCTCTGTCCCAGGAGATGTGAATACACGTAATCAATCAACCTATCAGAACCTTTTAAGGAGAGACGAATGACTTGCTGGGATGTGATGATGGGGAAATACATAGCCTGTTCCAACAGAGCTGGCTTAGTAATGAGCTTTTTACTCGTAATGGTACTGCGACCAGCCAAATCCTTTAGAGCCCCGTAAATGTCTTGTAAGCAGTCCTCTCGGTGCTCTTCAGGGAAATAAATGATATTGGACTCATCTAACGTAGCCCTATCAGCTATGTTGCTCTCATCGATAATAAAAGGATCTGTCGTAGTGTCTCCTGCAAACACAGGGAAAGAATGGCCTGAATATACTTGGGGCTTGGCTTCCCAAATCGGCATCTCTACAACATAGACCCCTTTGGAATCTTTGACCTTCTCAATATGCTCATCTAGAAAATCAGTGTCATCTTTTCTAGAAGATATCAAAATCATGTGTCCTGGGAGCCCTCCACCCGCTTCCATAAAACGAGTCTGGATTCTCCTTCTTAGAGTAGTGTAGGTATCCTTAGCCTGTCCCAGTCTTCCCCCAAAATTAGACTCATCAATCTCAGCAGCAAAAATAGCCTTCCCTAATCCATGTCCCCCAACAGAGCCCACAGAAATATCAGTCCTCTTGGGAAACAATGTTTGAAGAGCTTTCTGTCTCTTCTGTGTCATGGGATCTTGTTCGGATACCTTCTTTTTAAATTCTGCCAAAGATCTTTTTCTCAAGTCTTTGAAGTAAGGACTAACATCAAAAAATCCCATGATCTGTTGAAAGGCAACATCCTGAACTTGTTTCAACGTAGCGGAGAACACAGCAAAGACCAGAACGGTTGTGGGATCTAATCCAAAACGAGCATGAGGATTGCCCATGCATTGAATATTCTCAATGTCTTTAGCCCCTATGATATTTCCCCCTGTGGTCTTTCCTGTTCCAATTCCTCCAGTGAGAATAACCTCGTGGAAAGGACTAAAAAAAGGATTGGGGTAAATCTTGTGTAAGTGGTGCCTCCAGCACTCTCTGAATTCCTCTGAGTCTCTCTGATCCCATCTTCCAGATTGCTTCTGATTAAACAAGCGACCTAAATAATGATCACTGGCAATGAACTCATCTATATCTACGGGGACCCGTTCATAACCAAACTGCTTGCCGATGACTTTGTGGACTTCGACTTTTGGGTATTTTTGGTAGAGCGGGTCGAGGATCGAGAAGACTTCTTGGATGGGGGTTTTTTGGCTTTTTTGGGAGGACATGGAGGATCTTCTTTCTTAGGGGCCGGGAGAGCATTGTCCTGGATAATGTTTCTTAAATCCGACAGAATGGATTTTTCCATATCCGGAAATTCTTCCAGGGTAGTTATATCATGATGATCTACGTCCTGTTGATGTTCCTCTGTCCCCTGTACTGATCTCAGAGCCAGCATAATTTCATCCTTGAAAGTATCGTGATCCCCCTTTTCCATAACCTGTCTGAGGAACTCCAACTTATCTTGGAAGGTATCTCGTATGGTTCTGTAAAGTTGAATCTTCTGAGATTTTGGTAAGTCTTGTTGAAACTTGTCAGTAGATAATTCCTTCTCCATAGAATCCAATGTCATGAACATAGAACTCAGGGTAGAGGAAGTCTGCTGTGCTATCCCCGCAAATAAGACCTTGATACCAATAGAAGTCGTCGAAAGCAAGCTGGCTACCTTCTCATCCAGATTCGTTGGGTCTGAAAGAATGGAGATAGCTGTACTGACTGTAGTGTTCTTTTCTAGATCTACAGAAGGTTCTTCTGGCTCTATTTGTCTTCGTTTCCGAATCCTAGAAGAGCCTTTCGACTTACGTGCTTGTCGTGCTGGCATTAATAAAAGTGTAATGGATAATAAGAGAGAATGTCCAATAGAATACAAAAAAGAGGCTCAAACATTCGAACTTGTAAAGTCCACAGGAATAACTTTACCTGAAGTTTCCGTTTTAGTTTTCTTCTTCTTGAAGTCCTTCAACCACTCATCAACAGTGGTCGAAGGGAGCATATCTACACAAGCTATAATCACATTCGGGGAAACACTATGAATAAGAATCTCCTGGAAAGCTTTACTCTTCTTGAGATAGGCTACAAAGGCTGGGTCCTTTATTACTGACAGATCACGTTTCTCGAAGGACATCCAAGACTTTCTGATCAAGCTCAATCTTAACCACTTGATGGGATTGCTGAATGACCGAGGAATACTTGTTCACTGTCTGAACCCGAATCCTGTCCATCTTCTCAATGACTCCTCGAATGTTTGTAGGATCTACCAAACTATGCTGATAAGGAAGGCGGTACAATGCCTCGAAATCCTTTATCTGCTTCTGTTTGTCCTTCGCAGGCATATCACAAGCCATAATCTCGGCAATATGCTTGGTAGTCTGCTCATCCACTGGTTTGTTCTTTTCTCCCAGTGTATTGAGGTTGACCTTGAGGACCTGTCGGAAATACTCCAGGATCTGGGTATGTGTGGACATGGTAGCTTCCTGGAAAGCATCGGCCTGAGCTAAAGGCATTTCCACACCCTCTACTGAGACAGTCGTTTCCATATTGGATTTGACGATAAGCTTGGTGAGCACTTGTCTGGCTTTGAGCAGCGCTTCTATCTTCATCATCCCGGACTTAGCCAACTTCTCAAAATCCTTCCAGGAATTAAAATCCGGAGGTATTTCATTCCCTTTGCGAATGCCTAGAAATCGAGCGTCTTGGAGAACTTCCGAGCATCGTTTGTGTGAAGAAGACAGCAGGCCCAGAGCCTCCATCATGGTTATTTGAGCTTTTCTTGGTTCTTTTGATACTTTGGCTTTAACTGCCATTGAATCCTTCCTTCCTTATTCGTGTAATGGAATTGTGTCCGGGGAATGCATCTTACCCCACAGAACTGCCACATACCAACTCCCTGAAGGATTGATCGCATAGTTCTTGTAATTCCCTTTGTTCTCGTTAATATACTTCTCAGCCTCTTCCCAGCTCCCACAGGATTTCTCAATCTTGTCTATCATGTTCCCGCATCTCCTCTGTAGACTTACTCACTTGATCCAGTAAAGTTGTTTGCAGTTTAAATATCCTGCTCAATTCCTTTGTGATGTCCGACAAATTCCCTGCGCCATCTCTAGGAAGATCTTTAACCTTAGTTTCTAATGACCCTAAAAGACCACCTATCCTACTAAAATTAGTGATGAAATATGATACAAGAACACCCTGATTCATAGGAAAGTCAGCTCTATTATACTTATGATTGTGTGAAGAAGGAAGGTCTACCAGCTCCATTTCTCCAGAAAAATTTATCATCCTTTCCGCTATCCTAAAATTCAAATGCTTAACTGTAGGATCTTCAAAGAAAGTAAGAGTTCTACCAACATCATAGGCTATCTCAATTTCCTCCATAGTAGGGAAAGTCATTGTCCTTCCCTGGAACGTGGTCATCAATTTCACGAAGTTCTCTTCCCCAATCAACATGGGGATGTATATAAGGGATTCGTCCACTTCCATAAGATGGGAAAGGATAACCGCAGAAGCTAAACTGCTCTCTTTGTAAGACGGCATTTTAGAAGAAACCAAAAACCTACAACGTGTTTCTAGTAAATGTTTGGCTATTGTATACCGCATGAGATCCCGGTCATTTACCAAACCCTTAAACCCTTGAATATCTCCTTTAATATAAGAAACAAACAAAGGAAAAAGATCCTCCCCCAAAAGCAGTTGAATGGTATCCAAGCACTCTTTGAGAACTTCCCGGCGAACCAAAATTAAATCAGGATTAGTTTCTTTGAACACCTCTGCATAAGAAACAGGAACCCGCTTTTTCCTGTCCTTGTCATAAAGAATTTCCAGCATATTCTTTTGGATATACTTAGATGCATCATTCACCCTGAAATCCGATTTGGTAAGAATCTTCTCTATGAAAGACGAAGCGTAGTCTTTGGAAAGCTCTCCGATATCCTCAAAGGACATAGCAGTAGAGGACAGCTCCCACTTCATCCAATGGTAAGCAACATCCCGGACCTTCTCAAACACAGGCAAAAGGATGTCCCCCTCATCTGTTTCTCGATACTCCCGAATAAGAGGAGGAATTTCTCTGGCCTTCTTATAGACGTAAATATCTCGTGGTCTACTAATCTTTGAAAAACTCATCGAATAATTCCTCTGTAGCGTATCTCCTCTTTTTGTGGATTCTAAAAGTATCCTGAGAAACACGAGTCATGAGGATCTCACCCAGATTGATTTCATCTCCAGGTTTCATGGATAGGAGAAGGGCTCCTAAAACTCTGACTAATTTTTCAGGAACCCCAGTTGCTCTAGCTACCGCCTTTGGTTTTACCCGCATGATTACAAAATACTAGGAAGGGGCTTTTGTCTCCCTTCTCTGTATCTGAAGATATTGCTCCTCATCAACATACATCTGATTCCCCTTCACAGAAACAAGATAAAATCTCTCTCCAGTATAATAATCCACAACTACTTTTTGGGCTTTGGTCTTCTCAGTGGGCTTTTCCATACCCTACCCTATAAAGAACAAGAACCCCCTTCATTGTCGCACCCAGTCTCTCCCTTGGCTTCCCCTTTGATGTATTCGGAGGCAAATGCATAAGGAACAATCCCGGTCACGTACTTTTGGAAATCTTCTGGATTCACTTTCTCTTCGGGCATCTGCTCGTATCCGCTATCAAATAAAGGCAAGAAAGAAACATTTTTCAAAGATCTATCAAACATCTCCAAGACCCGAACCAAATCATCCTTTTCAAAATCCTGAAAAGTTACTGTGCAAGAGACTTGATTATCAGCCCAATAGCGCTGAACAAGTTCCACAAACTTTACCTGTTCCCAGACAGAAATCTCCGACCGACCTCGTATATTGACTGGGATATTGACCGGGAAAGCAATGACTACCGTATCATCAGATTCATAAGAAGAGAATCCTGTAAGAGAAGAAGGATCATCCTTGTACTTGATCTCCCATTCCACTTTGTATCCAAGCTCTCTACACTTATCCACAAGAGGGAGATGTGAAGACACTCTGATATTCTTGTAGTAATGCTTAGCCACAGGATAATGAACCCCGGCTGTTACTCCTGCTACTAAAGAAATAGTACCAGAAGGCTTGATCGAAGTGAGCTTCACACTCTCTGGAATCGTGAGCCATTTGCTGTATTGAGTGTCTGTAGCTTTCAGGAATTTGTATCCCCGATCCATCCACTCGATCATAGTGTTCATTCCCCTGGATTCTTTGAACATAGCTAATCCAGACAAGGAGATCCCAATTCTACGATTCTTGAGCTGCTTCTGATTTGTTTCAGGAATATGGGTCTTGGTCAGCGTCACAGACTTTCCGTACAAGTAAGCCGACTTCAAAACATCCTCAAAAGACACATAATCAGGAATATTCGTAGGGAAAATCTCAACGAGATTACACATCTCCTTATCTTCCAGAGATTGCTCCATACAAGGGTTTGCTCCTTTCACAAGAGCATCCCGATTGTTCTCATCATCCCCCATTCGACCAAAGCGACGAACATTGTCTAACCAAAACATTCCAGGCTCTCCATTGATAGCTGTGCGCTCAATAAGAGAAGAGTAATCCATTCCAACCTGACAGAATACAGAATTATTACTGTACTTCCCATATCCCTTGCGTTCTGGATTAATCTCATAATTCTTAAGATCCAAATAGTCTTCATCATCAGGAAAGCCTAGAGCTAACTCAGCGACCCTACGAACATTACCAGACACCACACAGGAACCTAAAAGATTCATAATGTCTGTAATCATCCTGGAATCCATGTGCTTTTTATCTGCTTCGATAGCTCGATCAAACATCTCCCTGAGATCCCAGTGCAATTGAATAAGGCTCTCTGGTCCCCCGGCTACTCCTCCAAATCCTTTAATAAGAGTATGCCTTGCTCGTATACCTGAATAATCAAAAAGGAGCTGGTGATTATCTGTGGGATGGATATAGGATCGAATGAGGGCTCCTGTACTCTCCACCCAGCCTTCTCTAGAATCCCCTATTACAAAATTCTTTGCTTCCCCAGTCGGTTTGTGGATCTCGACCTTGGATTCTCCTTTGACATCAAAACCACATCCAACTCCCAGCATCGAAACATCCATCAAAAATGTGAAGGGAGACTCATACTCTTTAGCTATGTTTCTCGTGCTCGTAAAGGCACAATTATGGGTCAAAATATTTCCCTCCAAGGTAAAATTTTGTGTTGTAGGAACTTCGGCACAAAAAACCTCTTCTTCTACTCCTAAATCTTTCACAGAAACAACATTCCAATTTCTTCTGGGCGTGTCTTTATTCCCCGCCTTTTCACTATGTTTTTTTCTTAAGAAAAACCCCTCCGGAAATGTATCCCGCATGAAAGTTATGTCCCATAATTCTCGATCTTCCTTATAATTAGAAGACCCGCTAGAAAACCTGATTGAATAAGTCCCTATCCCTATAATAGAAGCAACATCTCGAACTAACTCCAAATTTTCTTTTCGAGAAGAAGACAAAGTGACTTGCCCATTATCCACTGACCCGTCTGCTGCGAAATACCCCATCAACCAACCTAATAGATATTTTCTGTCCCAGGACAGATCAGGCTTATCCTTAAAATGTTCTGGTAGATCGATCACTCGGATTATATTTCTCTCTTCTTCAGGATATTTGTCATTAGCCGAATAATAGTGAAGAAGATCCTGTTTTTCTCCTACTAAACTCAAAGAAGTGCCTGTGCCGTCCCCAAAAGAAATTCCATGTTGAATCCCTTGAGGAGAAGGCTTCCCCGCTGGTTGGGCTAACTGATACCTCAACCACATTCCTTCTTCTAATTCAAGTGTAGTCAATTCATCAAAAGAATGCCCTCTCCGTACCTTATGACCATGCTGGGCATACCATTTGTGGTCCTTGGTTACTCGGATGGTTTTATGAATTCCTTGTCTAGTTAATGTAAGCTCATATAAAGACTGGAAACCATAAGATCGAACAGGTGCCGAAGTCCAAGTTCCAGCACTTGTGAGAAGAAAAGGTTCTGTGCCTACTAAATTTTGTATTTCCTTAGTTCCATGTCTGGTAAGAACCTCAGTATCCCCAGAAAAACAGTTAAATAATCCAGCCGGAGTCCTGGTGTGAGCATACTCGGTTCCCATCATCCACAGCCCTCTCCCAGGAGGAAGGAAATATAAATTCATCATATGAGAAAACATTGTTTGAGCTGCTTTAGTTGCTTTCCCCTCATCCCAACTTAGATGATGGGAAAGAATATGATCCTTCTGTAATGAAAAAGAACCTTCCACACAACGCTTAATAACGTCCCGGAAAGATTCCTTTGTTCCATCTGGTTTAACCCGGCTATAGGTCCTTAGAAATGTAAATGCTCCTAATTCTCCAAATCCTAACTGGGGCTCTGGGATCGAATTTACAAACTCGTCCTCAAGTTGAAAAGATAAAAAATGAGCCACGACTGAATCCTCCTGCTGCTCTTTATCACGTAAATACCACCACTACTGCGCCTGCCCTGGAATTTTATATCCCTCTCCTCCCCTAAGTCTTGAAGCGAAACGTATCCCGCAAAAAATAAGAGGAAAGAAAAAACGACCGTGAACAGTCGCTTTTATCCGGTGTCGTTCGAGATCACATTGAAGTTATATTTTCTCACGCTTCTATCTCCATTATCTTGGAGACTCTGTCCCTCATTGTGACTTCGAATACTTTGTCACAACGAGCAATAATATCCCTTTGGTGAGAATCCATTATGATCTGAACTCCGAGCTTCTGACTTACTTCAACCAACATTTGTCCCGCTTTCGGTTGTCGATCCCTGTTAAGGAATTTGAAAGGCTCATCCAAGATAAAAACAGGACGAAGGTTCTTTCTCGACAACTTCCAGCCTACCACCCGGAGAGCAAAAGATGCAACATCTAGCACCCCGCCTCCTGACTGTTCCATAGGATCAATAACAGCATCTCCTCTGGTAAAGAAGATGTCTCCCTCTGTTTTGTTCCTTCTCTCTGTAAATTCCAAATGAAACTCATAAGGATCTTCAAAAACCGTTGACAAACAAGTGGAAACCAATGAAGACACTTTGAACTCCAATTGCTTCTGAGTTTGAAGGGATACATCTCGAATGATCTGCTGAGCCTTCTTATGATCATCTTTCTGATCTCTGAGCCCGACGACCTTTGTAGCAATCGATTCTATTGATCTCAGAATCTGATCCCGCTCTCCTGTGAGAGCAGACACTTTGAGTTTGAGATTCTCTACACAATTCATACTAATCCTAAAAGTGTCCCATGCTCCTCGACAAGGCTCTCATAACGAACCTGAATCCTAGCTTCCATAGCTTCCTTAGCTTCTTTCTTTCCCTGGAGCAATTCTTCTGCCTTGTCCCAGCTACTACAAGCAAACCTGGACTCTAAATCAGACTTGAGCTGTTCGAGCTTCCCTTCTAACTTAGACCCCTCTTCCTGAGCATCTTTGATCCTCTTGTCCGCTCGCTTTATATTCTCTAAAATATCATCAATCTTGTGTTCCACAGCCACCCCTATGCTTTAACATGCGTCATTACAATATCCCAAACATGATCTGGAACATTTGGATTCTCTTCTTTGTATCTTTTTATATTCTCCTCAAAAGACAAAGTGATTTCAATGTCAGAATTCAGAGACTCTACCCAAGCATTCATTTTCTCATCCGTCTCTTTCTTCCTCTCAATATGCTCCCTGGAAACCACGCCCTTCTCAATGGGAACGGGAACCTCTTCTAGGGAATTGTCATCCTTCCAGATAAAAACCGCAGGAGCAAAATTCTGTTGATCCGCAGACATCCTCAAGAAAGAACCAGGATTCAAAAGCTTCTGATTCCCTTTCTCATAAATGAATTTCTGGTGATTGTCCCCGCACAGAACGAGTTCATATCCTGAGAGCTGTTCCAGGGCCTCCTCTGCTGAAAGACCATCACATCCAGGCCAAGGAATTTCCTTCTCATAGACAAACTTATGTACCACAGCCAAACAAGGTAAAGAATTCCCGCTAAGCATTTTTTTCAATCCTGTTCCCCAGGAATAGCCCCATGCTGTGAAATCCTTATTGTCCAGATATCCCATGTCTGTTATCTCAGTCCACCCTAGCTTTGAAGTCAAAAGAACATTGAGATTAGATTTTTCTAGATTCTTCATGCTATGGCCTGAAATATCATGTTGTCCTACGATGAACAAACCAGGAGGAAGAAGTTCCTGAACCTTGCTCAAAAGCCAAGGACTGGATTTCCATTTGTCGAAAACATCCCCCGCATAAACAATAGGGACCTTTGTTTCCTCCCAGAGTTTTTTCAACCAACGCCACTTATTAAATTGCGCCTCCAAAAAATCATCCACACGACACTCAGGAACCGTTTCCCTTGCATGGAGATCGCCCACCAAAATAGCTATCGGTTTAGCCACAAAACACCTCTCTGCCCACAGGCTGCTTACACAAAGGACACTCATCAGGAATGAGTTTCTCCCTCTCCGCTATAAATTCCGCCTGCTCTGCCTCAACAGAGAACAAAGCAGATCTCATTTTAGTATAGGAGGAAATCATAGCCTCAATCTCTGCCATGGATTTTTGTATGGTTTGGATCTCTGCTATGCCTTCCTGGAACCCTTCTATAGCCTTGGAACACTTGCTCATCCTCTTGGCCGGACTCAGGGCTTTCTCTACCTGTTCTCTGCTCTTCAAAATCCCCTGAATATCCTCTATGTATTTTTGAGCTACAGCAGACATTCCAAACAGGTCCCTGATAGCCAAAACAGACACGCCAGCCCCTTTATAAGGTTTCAGGTCTTCTAGCCTGCCAGTAACCGTTTGCGAGTTATCAAGGAGATCTGAGAGCCCTGAGATGTCCTCTTTTATCTTATCTGTTTCTGCATTAAGCTGATCCAGGGCATTCACTTGATTAGCAGCTTCATCCAGGTCTGTGTATTGATCCAGGGAGGATATGTGTTCCACAAGAAGAGCTTCATTAGCTTTGATATCCGCACTCAGGGAATTGACCGTTTTCTGAATAGAAGAAACCGCATAGTCCATCTTCTCTAAATTCACAATCCTATTGAAAAACCGACCCACTTCCCCAGGAGTCCAGGACAGAAGAAAATGTTTGTCGAACTGGCCTTGGAAATTTATCTCTGGATCTAATCGAAGGAGGTCTGACACTTCCTCTGGAACTGAGGTCCCAAATGCTGTGAGATCCTTGCTCTCCTTCTCTGTCACAATCTTGTAAACTTGCTTCTTCTCTCCCTTGGTCCTTTCTACTGAACCTTCTGCCACGTCAAGGAAACAAGAAACGAAATCCTGTCCCTCTCGAATAAAAGCATCCCCTGAAGGTCTGTTCTGGGAAACGAACTTTATCGTCTTGAGGAAAGCAGATTTACCTACATCCGATTCCCCCACAAAACAATTCACCCCTGGATGGAGTTCTACGTCATATTTAGCCAACGCCTGGAAATCTGTTCCTCTGGCTCCTTTGATCATACTGTTCTCCCTAAAGCCCATTCTTTCATACCCAAATGAGCCTCTCCGTGGGCTAGAGTGTACGCCACTGCCAACGCAGCCCAAGAGTGCTTTGCTATTCCAAACAGAGGTCCTGGCTGCTTCTTAATACCCACTGAAGCATCCTTCCCCCCTCCTACTTTTGGAAACCTATCTTTAAGCGCCTGAGTTAAATTCGTTCCTTTGGCTGCACGACTCCCGCAAAGAAAGACCTTAGCATCCGGTCTGGTAATTCTGTAGATCTTGGACTGGTAGTCTCGTGCTCTTTCTTCTATGGCTCCGATAGCTACGCAGGTATTAAAAATGGGATCTCCTACAGGCATCCCGTAGCAAGACACCATCTCCACTGCCCAAGAGCAGTTTTGAAAACACCTTATGACATAGGGAAACCGATCGTTGGGAAAAGCATAATTGGAGAAAGCAATCCTTGGGGCTTGGGGAACATAAATAACCAGCCCGGATGTTTCAGGTCCTGGATCTACTCCTATGATGAAATCATCGGAGATTGGGACCCTTACATGTTCGCCTTTTTGGTTTGAAAGAATAACTTCTTTCATACGGTTTCGTGATACAAATTAGACAAAAGTTCACAAACCTCAGCCACCTTCTTAGATGCTTTGGCATCCTCCTCTAAATAAGGATGCTCTCCTATCATGCTCTGAATAATCTCAGAACAACAATAGGCCCGGTCATTGAATTCATTCTTCAAAGACCTCTCTACAGGAACCTCTTTTTCCTCGCACATAGCTACCCCTAGCAAAAAAACTCAGCCCATCGCTTAAAATTCTCTGGACGTAAAAAAGTATGTAATCCATATTCCTCAAATACACTAGCGAATCTCTTAGAACAAGACATAGGATATCTGATTTTGCCCTCATCCAAAGGAAAGTCCAAAGGAACATCCCTAAAAGGAAGTCTGATTATATTACGATTTCTCCGAACAATGCCCATCCCCTCATCAGAAGTAAGGGCTTCCCATGTTTTGGTAGTATTTTTCAACTCACCTTTCAGATACTTAACCGCAGTCTTTTCCCCTACCTTGACTATGCCTGGAATATTGTCTGAGGCATCCCCTGCCATAGCCTTGATGGTCACGTAATCCGAAGGACCCAATCCCCCATAACTTGTTCTGAAGTCTTTCTCTGTCACAAGGGGAACACTCCCTTTTCCAAGAGGAGCAATAGAAACGGACTTGGATAGGAGCTGATACATGTCTGTGTCCCCAGAACCTATAACCAATTCATGTCCAGGGAGCTGTTTGACAGCACAGGCAATCAGATCGTCAGCTTCCATTCCATGCTTCTGAAAAACATACTGACCTAATCCAAGAGCAGGAAGAATATTATGTCGAATAGTGTCGAACTGCCAGTACATATCCTCTTGTTCTTTAGGCATCTTTTCAGTCCTCTCTCGATTCCCTTTGTACTCAGGAAATATAGTCCTCCTGGGCATCCTGGAATTGGCTCCATCCCAAAAGAAAAGGACCCGGCCTGTATTGTGATGATGACACATATCTATGAGCTTGCGAAGGAAGCCATAGATTACCCCTGTTGGAACACCTTTATGGGTAAGCTCTCCTGTTGTATGGAAACTAACGTGTCCCAGATTATTACAATCTAAGAGAAGGACAGTATTATAAGATCTCCTACGCATATTTTCGGAACCTTGTAACGACCAAGGATGCTTCGATCTCTTTCCAGGTCTGGGTTGTCTTGTCTACCAACCACTTCATGACTTCTGGATCTTCTGTCCTCTTGAGAAAGGTTGAGGGGAGTCCTTCAAAACCAAGTTCCTCAATAGTAATGGAATTGGATTTCTTCTTCTCTTTTTCTTTCTCTTTGTCCTTTTCCTTGTCTTTCTTTTTCGTATTCTTTTTCTTCCCTACCTCAAAAACTTTCTCATCAATCAAAAAAGTGAGGAGAGCCTCTGCATCATCAATCCCCAAAGCATCCCGCATAACAATCGGAACCTCTCTACGCTTCCCTGTTATTTTGTTCTTAGAGACTCTAGTTACTGTGTGAACTCCAACCTGTCGGCCTCTGACCTCTAGCTTCCCTCTAATCTGAACCCAGGATTCCAGGGAAGTATAAAACAAAAGAGCATCTCCCCCAGTTCTATACCTAACCGGGAAACGAGAATCCAGCTTTTTTCGAACCTGTGAAATGACAATGAGAAGAGAATTATTTCCCTTCAGCTCATCATTCATCGTCCGAAGAATCTGAGTGATCGAAGCTGCTTTCTTGGCTGCTGTGTAGTCGCCAGTAGTCGCTTCTCCTGTCTCTCTGGAGATCTTCTGTTTCTCCACCTGAGCCAGCTCATTCTCACTGGTAAGAGCATCCAGGGAATCCAGAAGATAGATAAATGGCCTGCCGTCTTCCAGGCAGGCATTCATAGCATCCTGCCAGTCCTCTACTGTAGAAGAATACCCGGTAAGAGTCTTCCCCTCGTGGGGCTTCTCTATTCTCGAAGCTGTGCGTTTGCCAAACATAGCTCCGATGTCTATCTCAGCAGCACACTCAGAATAATCATAGATGAATCTATAATCATCAAAAGAAGGGAGCAGATTACACTCCCCGAAACAAGACAAACCCAGGACAGTCTTTCCAGAAGAAGAATCTCCAACGACATTGACAATTGTGCCGACTGGAAACGCCCCATCTGGCCTGTCTGTACAAGCCAGATTATAAAGGGTGCTCCCTGTAGGAACCATCAGATGAGTTTTTAAATTCTCATCCTCCTCTTCCTCCTGGTCGATCATCGCATCTAATTCTGCAATGGTATCAGGCTGAGGCTGTTTTTGCTTTTTGGAGCTTCCCATTTCCGCCCCGGACGGGAGGTGCTGCTTTTTTCTTGGAGCCACCTTTGGTATCCCCTTTCTGTTCCTTGAGCCCTTTTTCAACTCGATCAATGATCATCGGAACATAGCGATCCGGAAGGCCCGTTCTCTTGTTATGGAGATCCTCCTGGACTTTCTTCATGAATACTTCCAGGGGCATGAACCCGCCAGCTTCAAACCAGTGCTTCCGATACATCTCAATGATCCGGGCGAACGTCTCATCTTCTGTCTCAGCCGAAACAACTTTTTTCACACGAGATATAATGTCTCTCTGCTTGTTGGATTCCTTGCTGAAAAGAATGAGGGAGTACCTCTCCACATCCTCTTTAGGGACCCAAGCGGATACCAGAACATCTTTTGTTTTTTCTTTTGTGTCTTTCGACATATCAACTCCTCTTAATCAGGTTGCTTTGTTGTTTGACTTAGCTCTGAAGCATTCAGGCCACAGATCGCATTTCAAGCAAACTTCTCTACAATGTGGTTGGTCAGTATCTATACCGTATTTGAATCCTGACGGACACTTTTCGTCCCCTGATTTCTCTGTAGAGGTCGTATCTTCCTTAGTCTTTTCCTTTTCCCCGGAAGGTTCTTCTTCTTTCGCTTCCTCTTTTTTATCTTCCTCTTTCTTCCCCGCCCCTTTACAAGGCTTGCACTTCCTACCGTTAGAGGACTTCCCTGCTCCTTCACACGCTACACAAGCATCAGGATCTAATTCCTTAGTCTCCTGCTCCTCTTGCTCCTCCTCTTCCTCAGAAGGGGATTTCGTCGTCTGGGATATCGACTCGGATGCATTCTCTTTGGCCTGTCTGCTGGCTGCTTGATCCGCTGGACTCTCTGACTCCGCATCGTCTTTAGATTCAGTCTCTTCGGAATCACCCTCAGAGCCTCCAAAGAACATGGCAGCGATCTTATCGTAGTCCAGGATTCGAACAATCTTGTCCAGAGGAAATCCCTCTTTGAGAATATCTTCCGGATAGTCTTTAGCCCTCTTGGAGAAAGAGATCTCATCGACCTTATTGAATTTGTACTTTCCGGAAGTGTCTACTACGAAAACTAAATCCAAAGTAGAACCACCCTCCAACTCAGCAAAATCCAAATGAGGAGAATCATCCTTAGCCCTTTTCAGTTTTCGATCCAGCATATTGGTGAAACAGAAAGGGGAAATAGTCCAGATTTGAGGTCCCTTGTCTCTGTCCTCCGTATCGATGACATTGAACATATCCATGTCCTTAGACCGGATGTTCTTTATCAATGTGCTGTTAGCGTCATAATTTTCCGAAAGAGCGTCCACTTCTTCACAAATTGGACAGGGAAGATTCTTGAATCTAGGACAGACCAACTTCTCTTTGCTTGCCCCTACGTTCTTATGTAGAGGGACAGTCAGAACCCAAAAAAGATCTCCCTTCTCTACTTCGTCTGGATGATTATCCATGGTCACGACATACGGGATGATGTCCAGGTTGATTTCTTCCTCAACCTTCTCTCTGTAAAAAACAGGCTTTATTCCTTCCTCGAAAGTGTACAAAAGACCCATGCCCTTTACTCTGCTTGCTCTTTCCCTTGTCCTTTCTCGCATACTTTTTCTTTGCATTACACCCTACTCCTTGTTGATTTTAGTTTTCATTGTCCTTGTTCTGGCAACACGCCTATTTGCTAATCTTTTGTCTTCTGGGCTCATGTCTGAATGATCTGAGTCGCTGTAATAATTTCTTAGATACAAAGTCACTAAATTTTCTAAAGCTTTCTTTTTGTGATCCAAAGCCGATAAAACACCCCTGTACCTCTCCGCCTGATAAACAGCTTCGGCTACAGCATCATTCGCAGCCTTAACTTCAGGCTGGAGATCCACTGCTGAGCGCATAGCATCGACGGTAGTTTTAGTAAGTCCATATTTTGAGGGAGTTTTACAAATGTCTTTGAATGTCTCTGCTTTGACTCTATCTACTCTCTGTCTTGCTCTTTCAAGTCTTTTCTTTGCTAAAGCTTGGTCTTCTGAATATTGAAGAATAAGAGATGGTTGCTTCAACCATTCCGCATCTAATCTATGCTCATCAATTTCTATATCTTCTATAAAGGAAGGTCTGCTCACTGTTTCTATTCTACCCCTTTTATTCTAAAAGACAAGCCCTCTACTAAAAAATCTAAGAGCTACTAAACACTTCGTAACAAGATTTTACTAACCCTGCGAACTCTGATTCTCTAAATGATTTCGAAAAACAATCCAAAATAATGAAGGCTTTTGATCCTTTTGTGCTCTCCAATCTACTGGAAAGTATGACCTGAGTGCAATAAGAAAGCACCACCCTTCTAACAGACTCTGGATCTCCTTTTAATTTTTTAAGAACAGGCTTTATCTTAAGCCAACCCGCCTCATCCATAGTAGTCGTGGACTCCATAAGAGTCTGTGCTAAATCAAAAGCCAAGGTCTGTTCCTCTTGGAAAGCCTGGACAGCTTCCATCATATCCTCTGAAGGCACATCCTTTATAGAATCGAGGATCTGGAGAGCTTCTCTGGGTCTGCCTTCTGATCTCTTGAATATCTCATCACAGATCTCTGGGATAACCCCAAATTTCTCTTTGTGAGAAACCGTCCGAATAAGGCGCATCATCTCCATCCGAATCAAAGGATGAAATTCATACTGGATACATCTCCCTCTGATCTCATTGAATAATCCTCCGGGCTGATTTGTAACCAGAAAGAAATACACATGGGGAGGAACATCTTCCAGGGGCTTGAGAAGACAGGACATAGCATCCTTGGTCATCTTATGGGCTTCATCGAAAACCCATATACGACTCTTCCCATACATAGGAGCATACTTACTATTCAAAGCAATCTCCCGAATATTATCGATCCCTCTCTGGCTCCCGCAATTCACCTCTACATAATCTGAGCCCTCGCACCCAAGTTCACTGGCACAGATCCGGGCTGCTGTTGTTTTCCCACAACCTGTAGGTCCATGGAACAGAAACACATGAGGAATCATATCCTCTGGCCTGTCAAAAACTGTCTGGAGAGAGGTTATTGTTTCGGGAGATCCGATCATGTCTAAAAAAGTCGCTGGTCGATGTTGATTATATAAACTCATCTACAGATCCAATTTCCGATAAACCTGAGCCAATTCTATGGCACGAGATAAATGGGGCTGCTTGCCATGAGACAGATGCTTGGAAACACTGTCGAATCCAAAAGACCGGAGATTCTGGGATCTCAATTGGATTATCGCCAAAGACTGGATATCTACTGCCGGGAGAGAAAAAGAATTCACAAGCTTGTATGCTTTTGGATGGAGCAGGCTGTTTGGGTTGTTCCTGTTGAACAAATTGTAGGCATCCTCAAACCAACGCTCAAAGACGATCATAGAAAATCCACCCCAGATAAATAAACGAGGTCTTTCCCAATACATCCCTAACTTATGCAACGCCAGAAAAACAGAATCAGCCGAATCCCAGGACAATAACTGATTCCGAATATCCTCTTCATCTCCCTTGAGTCCTAGATATTCGGAGGTACTCATATCCAAATCAAAATCCTCCTCAAAAGGACTGACCGAACTAGAATAAGACTTCTCTAACTTTTTGTCCTTCCGATGGAGGAGGGCTGCGTCAATTCCTATAACAGAACAACACAAAGGATCTAAAGAAGTTGTCTTAAATGTAATCAAAAAATCGTAGAGTGGTTCACTCATAGCTGCCCCTTAGTTTAGTTTCAATTTTTTTAGCTCAGACCAGTTCCCGTCAACAGGGGAAGCTTCCACTGTGACTTCCATAGGAACGATGATCCATTTCCAGTATTTTCTAAGTCTCTTACACATTATATTTAATAAGAGATCTAACACATTGTCAAATTCACTGTCCAGAACATCGAGCACAATCGCATCATGGATCTGGCCCAAGATCAAGGATTTCATGTTATTTCTCCTGAGTTCTTTGTCTGTCTCAATCAATGACCAAAGCAAGCAATGAAACGCTGGACCCTGTATTGGTGTATTCAAAACTTGGTTCTTCTCTAATGGGATTCCGCCACATCGAAACCCTGTCAAAAGATCTACGTAACCCGTGTCCAAATATTTTTTGAATGTCTTCTTCTTCCAGGCAGAATATTTCTTAAAACGAACATTCCAAAAAATATCCTCCACCCCTCTAAGGTGATCTTTGAAATCCTCCAGATTATGCACTCCATGTTTCGCCAGATGATCATAAAGACCCACGCCCTGTTTTGTAACGAGGTTCATTGAATCAATATAATTCCACATAATCCGAGCGCAGTTCCCAAAATAATCTCCATAGAACTGAGCAAAGGTAAACCCGTTCTTACCCACGTAACGGATATTTCCTATGTCTTTTTCTTGGTCCTCGTTATCTGGTGTCATGTCTTCCAAGGATAGGAAAAAAGCATCCTGAGAAACATCCCTGTGCATGTCCGTGGAGGGATCTCTAATGTATTTCAGCATGTTCGGATCTTTGTGGCAACAGGCACTCACCTTGACCTCGATACCCCCAAAATCCACTTCTACCAACCTGTGACCAGGACGAGCGGAAAAAGCCTTCCTGATCATGTTCATCATAAAAGGGTCCCGCTTAGGAAGGTTCTGAAAATTGATCCGGGAACTGCTGGAGCGATAGGTCTTGACTTTGTTCAAATGAAAGAAAGGATGGAGAACCCCGTCAAATTGCTCTTTGAGAATCCCTCCGAAATAAGTAGACCGAGCTTTCTGAATCCCTCGAATATCTAAGATGTGCTGAACCCCAGGAACCTCCGGGGCCACAATAGAAAGAGCCTCTTCTGAAACAGAATAATTTCCCTTGTCAGTTATAATTGGAGGAGGAATTTCCATCACCTCAAAAAGAACTTTCCCCAATTGTTTTGTCGAATCCAGGTTGATCTCTGTAGGAGGCATCATCTTCCCCCAGAGCTGGTAAAGCTCCGACTCTTTTAGAAGACTCTGCATAGCCTCTTCTCTATTCTGGAGATGCTTGTCTGTCTCCTTGCAGTAGGGAAGATCTACTTTGATGCCGTTGTACTCAGCTCGTGCTAAAGCCAGAGCCCCATCATGAAATAATTGGTAAGCTTCCTGAGTCGTAGCTCTCATTATTTTTTCTCCAGCATGGACGTAGCCAATAATCGATTCTCTATCATCTGATCCAACGCCAATCTTCTCTGATAAATACAATCCAAACCACAATAAATCATAGCCTCTCTGGGATCTGCATTGGTGATGTTATTCATGGCATTCGATCCAGAATCATCCTCATCATCATGTGTCAGAAACTTGTCTACAGCAGAAGAATAATCAGGTATTCCAAAACGAATATAGGTCTGGAATTTCAATCCTGTTATGCCTTCCCGATTGTCCAGGATATGAGCGCCCTCCATTGAGCACCATTTCCAATTCACAACACCCTCAAGACCTACCTTGGCTCTGCTCCAATTCTCCTCAAACTTAATATGGTGTGCTGTCTTCTCAATTCTGGGATCTAAAAGAATCCTCCTCCATAGATAAAAGATTCTGTCATCTCTTGTGATAGGGAAAGGGAATGCTGTGGACTTCCCATCCTCCACACTGAATCCCCCATAAACGATTCTATGCCTGGAATCCTGGGGCTTAAGTCCTGTCGTCTCGTAGTCAAAAGCAAAGAGGGGATCTGGATTATCCAAAACATCTATCAAAGCTCTCTCGATCTCAGCTCTTTTGTAAAGAACCCGCACATTCTTTCGATCCTCATCCAAATCACTGAAATGAGTTCTCTCTGGCAGGTTCATGTAAGTGTCCATGTCATTGAAAAACAAGGTTGGGATAACAGAAGGGATCTTATCGTCCAAAGCCCTGAGAATAGCCGAAGGATGATAAGTAGCACAGATCCAAGCTTTGTAAAAAGCATCTGGAATGGTGAAGCCTCGCCAATAAGAAACGGAGTATCTTTTGATCCGGGTCCAGCGATGGCCTATTATGCTCTGAATCGCTGAATTGCCCAGGAGAAGAATCTTAGATGGATTCCTTTCTTGGATCTGCCTATGTAGTCTGGTTCGACAACACTGGATCTCAAAGTCTGAGGGGGTTCTGTTCTCTCTCGGATGACACTGAATAGCATTAGTTTTCCAACAATCTCTTTCTAAATGAATCCCGTAATCCTCTAATGTTTCTCTGAGGAACTCCCCGGCTTTACCTACGAAGGATTCCCCCAAAGCATCTTCTTGACTACTAGGAGATTCTCCAATAATGAAGATACCTTTCCTGCCCTCTCCAACAGGCTCCATCTTAGGATGCATACACCCCGTATAGAGCTTACAAGAAAAACAGTCCGGAATCTTATTGGACTTCTTGGCTTTGGCTACATCTTTAAGGCTGTTCCCGAAAAAACCTACTATGTCACCAATGGTTCACCTCTTTACTGAATTAGCTTTGAGAGATGCAGACTACATGTGAAAATCTTTCCCCAGATATTTTCACTCTGCCTCCTCCAATTTCCAAATTGTTCCCTAAAGTTAAAGCCGAGAGTAGATGCTCAGATCGAATTGAAAACTGAATGGGATCGCCACCATATTCCATATCAAACTTTTTTTGCATCCACCCTAGACTTCCGCCAAGATAAAGCGACAGAGAATTATCTGCTACTCGCACCCGAATATCCGGATGATCCTTGCAGAAAACCTTTGCAGGCTTGGGCAGCTCTTTCTCAAGACCCGCCGGAAATTCTACAGAATTACCCGAAACATCAGAACATGTCTCAAGATCGTCGTACTTTTCGCTGTATGTGCGAACTCCAGCGATACGCCCCTCAGACTCTTCTAACAGCAGCCAAGGAGATGCAACAGCATAAGCCGTGAATACTCTCTTTGAAATCGCTTTTAACAGATGACCAGGAACCAAGATGCCTCCGCTATTTGGGAATACGGCTTCTTCAAGCTCGTACCTTGACATACGGAAGCCATCACAAGCTTCAACTCTGCCTCCCTCGAAGTGGACGCAGGTTAATTTAGGATCTAACATCGTCTGCGAAACCGCAGGCAACACATCTCCCAAAGCATCCCCTAAACTAACTCCAGTCAAAGACTTTCCCTTCTTAAAAGAAGGAAGAGCAACCAAAGCCTGATTAGTGGTGGGAATCTCAGCCAAAACGGAACCACACTCAATCTTCATCACATCATCTTCAACTTTCAGATCCACCTCTTCCTCCGGTAAAGAAGGGAGAGAATTCACTACGGCAACGAGTTTTTCTCTAGGAACCGAAACCGGAACCTTGCCGAATGGATGATTAGCTTCTGCATAGGCTAAGGTTTCCCCGCCAAATACAATCACTTTACCATCCAAGAAAGTTACGTTCGGACCTTCCTTTACCGAGGCAAAAGAAGTCACAAACTTGAGGACACTTTGAAAATTTAATGGATTCATTCTTGGATACCTGCCCTGTCGAATATCTCAACGATTGAAGATTACTTAGATTTGAACTGGTTGTCAATAGGGGTCGGATAAGAATCTAGAAAAATTCTGCCCATGCTCCTTCTCTCTAAGACCGTAACTGTACTAAAAGGATCAAAATCCTCTTCTCTGGAAAGCGTGACCCCCACTCGCAGGAGCCCTTTTTTCTTCTCAACTAAATCCTGATTCAAAACAACCATTCCAGTAACATGAGAATTTTTTCGTTTATCTTCTGAGAAATGCTGATCAGTCAAATTAGAAGCCTGACTTCCCATGGAATTGGATTGAGTAGCTGTAACCACACAAGAACTCCAATCCTGGCTCAATCTCCGAAGCCTTCCCCATCTTTCATTGTGAACATCTCTCCCGTCCCTCTGACCCTTCTCAGGAGCCAGTACGTCGGCGTAATCGATCACAACCACATCAGGCACAAAATTCTGAGTTCTTTCCCACTCCTGTAGCAATGTGTGAAGATCCTCGACTGTGGTTAAATTCCTGGGGAAGATCTCCACCCGAAAATTATTACCATAACGCTCTAACTGTCTTTGGAATAATTCCCAAGCATCTTCCTTAGTCAAAGGCTCTTGTTTGCCTCTGAGCCAATACCAAAGAGCAGGATCGAAATCTGACTTCTTACAATCTCGACAAGCTGTGCAACTCTTGTACTGATCAAAAGACTTCACAGAACCAATCAAATCCCAGTACGAGAGTTTGCCGATCTGAGATTTCTTGTACTCTTTGAAGGGATAGTGATCTCTGGTGATAAACTCATCTCGTGTGCAAGAACCCATTTGGGAATGGGTACAATCGAGGGTAGGAATGTAATCCGGTCGGCAATATTTTTCCATGTAGTGCCTGCCTGAAAGGGAAACTCCCATCCTTCTCAAAATCTGCTTCTCTGTCATATCCCCCACTTCAAAATAAACAACAGAACTACCTGATCGATGGGCCTGGAAAGCCACCTCCTGAAGCCAGAAGGATTTTCCTCTTTTCTCAGGAGCTGTGATACCTACAAACGAGTCTCTGACAAATTGATGATCCAATAATTCGCCTAAAGCGCCTCCGAAACGAATCAAGGGTTCGTAGTTCATGTCAAAGGCCCCAAACACAGCCTCCTTGTTCTCCAGAAGCTTTCCACTGGAAACCGAAATGAGCTTGACAGGCTTTGTCTCAGCTAAGAGCTTGTGAGCCTCTGGAACATCTCCCTTATCCAGACACTCCCCAATATCCTCCTTGAGCATAATGAGCTGCTGTTTCTGGAAATAGTTCTCTGTGTCCTCGATGAGGATAGCGGGATCAAAATCAGCGTAAGTTCGTTCGTAATCTCTGGAGAGTCCTTCGAGGATCTCGGCTATATCCTGCTCTACTTCCTTGCTCTGGATCTTGCCTGTGGACAGCTTCGACTGAAAGAGTTCTTCTATTTTTCTCTCAGGAGCTTTCTTGTGTTTGGAAAAGTAATCGAGCACCCAGCTAATAAGGGTTTCGGCTGACTCAGAATCGATATAATCTGAGTGGTAGATTTTGATGAAGTCCTCTATGTAAGAGGCCGAAACAATGAGTCCCGTTACTATTCTGCGTTCAATACTCATTGACTGCTCTCTTATCATTTCCATCTAATACAAGGCTCTTACACATCTCACTGAATCGAGAAGCTAAGCGCTCGTAATCACCCTCATACAAATCCTGTAAGCTCGAATTAGATGTAACCCAAGTAGGAAGCATGTGAGCATAACGATGGTTAATGATAGTGAACAGTTCCTGGTATTTCCAGGGAGATAATGTGTGCGCTGCAAAATCATCTAAATAAAGAGCGTCACAATATTTGACCTTATCCAGGGTGTCGAAAGTTGTCCCGGAAAATTCCTCACTTCTGAGGTTGTGTAGAAGATCGGTAGTTGAGACAAAGCTGTACTTCAAAAAGGGAGCCCTGCCTAAGTGATCAATGAGGATGGAAGCTAGAAGATGGGACTTGCCCGATCCGACTGGTCCGGCTATAAAAAGCCCTTGTCGGTTTTCCTTCGCTTCAGTTTGAATCTTTTTTGGGAAGTCCTCTAGTTTTGCTTTTTGGAATCTTGGTGGTATTCCGGCTTCCCTTATTTTTTCCTGTACAATTCGATCAAGCTCGTCTTGGTTCAATTTGTTCCCAGCCCTCCGGCTTCTCAGCCCTTACCCATTCCTCCTCGGTGGTAGGTGTAGGGTTTTGATTTAGTCTTCGAACCAATTTGACTTTGAAAATTCTTGGTTGTCCCTGCTTTGTCCTTTCCCATTCCGTCCAAGAGATTTACAAATTTCAATTTCCCGTTGCTCGATGACTTCTTTCGAATATTTGCTAACGATGAAATCTTATCGCACCAAAACGTATCCGTCAACCCCCAGAGGAGGACCTCCCGAATCTTCTCAATCGGGAATTTGTCTTTGCGGTGGAGGAGTTCGAGCTGGACGATGGATCGGTCAATCAGGGAATCGTCCACTCGCTCGATCAGTCCCCCCTGTCTCGCCTCCGAGTAAAACTCCAAAACCACTTCTCGGAATTTTCCTTCTGGGTCAATCGACTTCACCCGATTCGAAGGGCCAACCAATTTCGGTTTCGGATGAGGGGGCTGTACCGTAACCCCATCTCTATTAGAAATGAGATCACTAAGAGACTTGAGGTGCTCTAAGAGACTTAGCTGGGGAAAGGCTACAGATAGGGGTTTTATATTGTTAGTTATTTCAAAAGGAGTTTGCTTGCCTGGAGGTTGTTTTTCTGAATTTAATGAAGAAAAATATAATTTCATACACGTTATGGAATTTTCCATAACAAGGAATAGATCCTCGACAGAGGAGATATTCCCATATAAAGGGGATATTGAATGATCTTTCTTATAAGGGGTTTTTCTCGTTAAAATCGACTGTTCGGAATCTCGGAAGCTCCATACAGAAAATCCAGTATTATCTAGTTTTTGTGGGTCTTGTCCTCTTTGGGGGCGCAAAGCTTCATTTTCTTCTTGCTCTGTCCTCTTTGGAGGCCATGACAAAAAACCCTCAATTCTATTATGAAAATGTGAGTCTTGTCCTCTTTGGGGGACAGAGAGTAGTGCTCTGTCCTCTTTGGGGGCGGTGTTTTTTGCTCTGTCCTCTTTGGGGGCGGTCGGATAGGGTATTTTCATCCGTCTGTCCTCTTTCAGGGACAGTACCTCCTCAATCCCTTTCTCAGAGCCGATCCTCATCCAGTGCTTTTCCCCTTCTTCCTTTACAGAGGGAAGAGCTGCCTTTATCTGATTTCGCACTATTTTGAGCGCTTCCCTCTTATCATTAGGCTCTTTTGGAAGGATAGCTAAGGCTGTTCTGTGGTTCCTTTCAATGTGGATATATTCCTTATCTTCCAATTCTTTTATGTACTCACTTATCCTTGATTTGGACACATGAGCAAACAAAGCAAGGCTTCGAACGGACTTGTTACATACCCCATTATTAGAGTTCCAGGCATCCACAATACAGGCATAAACCATCTTGGCTTGTAAGGATAAATCGGGATCGTAGAACACATCCAAAGGCATAAGCTCCCTCTTTTCTATAGTCTGATTCTCTACAATTTCTTTCAATTGATTGCACAAATTCACAGGGTATACCCCTCCTGAGTCCTAAAATAAAACTTATTTAATTGTCCAGGGGTTCCGCTACTCACCCCATATCTGGTGAAAAAGAGGCTTCGGGACAAGATCGATATGGTGTCTACCCCGGAGTAAGTAGGTAGAACTTGTCCCTCGGTTTAAAACCCCAGAATTCCGGATTCTGGGCCTCAACTCCGTTCGATATAATCGTTCTTCTATTGTACCAAACTAACTGGCTTGGTCAATGATTTTGAAGAAATACATCTTCTGGCTCAAGGGCATTTTGGTAGATCCCAGGATGCCTTCCTGCTTGAGATCCTTGAGCACTTTTCGGATCTTGCTGTCCGACATTCCAGTTCGTATTGTGATCTGATCCACAGTCAATTTCACTGAAGGATTCAACAATCCCAGGATTTTTTCTCTTACTTCTTCTCTAGTGCGTTTCTTGGTCATTCCATCCCTTTGTTTATTTATGGTTTCTGGAAAATAAAAATAGATTCTGTTTTATACCCAGTCCCACCCAATCTAGACAACTGCAAGAACCAAGTATCGACCCAAATAAAGCCTATTTCTTGGGCTTTGTTACATAATTGTTTTTCTAAATCTTTGAATGACCGAACATCAGCTATATTAATCGCCATAAATTTTCCAGGCTTAAGTCCTATAAAGCAATTAAAAAAAGTGCGTCCTATAAAATGATCCATCCATTTGTTTGGGTTTGGGTACTTTATACAGCTCTGGGTTTCTTCTTGAGCATATACTTCATTATCAAAATAAGGCGGAGACGTGAAACAGAAATCTAAAGAATGAGCTTCAGGTAAATAGGACTCACTCCCTATTTTCCATAACTGAGAATCCATCCCTAATTTTTTAGCCATAAGTCTCAATCCTCTGTACGTGTGGGAAGAAGGGTCTGTTCCTATGTAATTCAAATCTAATAGAAACGCTCCTAATAGTCTTCCTCCAAATCCTGCGCACATATCCCAAACCACGTCTCCCCTATCACAAAATATGGAATAAACACAAGCTGCTGCCGTGGGTCGAAAATTACTTACAGATTGGGCTCCGCTGAATATTTTAAGGATTTTACGGATACCTGCATCAGACATATTATCCCCTATCTGGGTTCGTTTGCGAATAACTTGTTTGAATAAATCATCATCATTAAACACCTCCCATGGGGTCTTCTGCTTCCCGCATCGCACTTCCCAAGAATGAGGGAAAAAAGGCCAAGCCCACGAAAGCCCATGCATTGATTGGCGAATAGTTTTATTTTGATGGTCAATTAGTTTTCGATAATCAAAAAGAACCAATTTTTTTAGTTCTCGATCCAAAGTTAAATCATCAAAAGGAAAATAAGGGAACCCCTTGGTTCTATAATGTTGAAATAATTGTTCTATCCAAATCTCATAGTCTTCTGGATTTAACCCCCTCCAAAATCGTTTGTTGCATACTAAAGGAAAAAGGCGTTTCTTGGTCATGCTACCCCTTCTTGTACAACAATATATTCAAGGATCTTTCCCTCTAGCTCACTCCGCTTTATGATTTCAGGAAGCTTAGTCTTTGTAATCAATCCATGTCCCTGGACAGAGAGAAGCCCGTAACCAGGATCATATTGATAGGTTTTGGGTATGCCTAATCCCCTTATACAAATGACCGTAAGCTGAGGTAAATCCCATATTTTCTCGTCCAATTTTGTCCACATGTTAATTGCTCCTTTTCCTGTACACGTAACACAAGAACCACTTGTGGCCCAATATCTGTCCTCTAAACCTGTTCCAAAGCAGTTTGAGCATATTATATCTCTCATTGTTTTAATCTCCTCTTTGCCACAGAGAGGGTCGATTATTCCACAAGTTTGTTTTCAGTTTAGAGTAACCCGCATCTTTTAATATCTGATTAAAATATCTACTAGCACTCTCCTGCGAGATTAAATCAGGCCCATCTCTGTATTCAATAAAATGACCAACAGATATTGTATTGAACGCATTAGCTATATAACAAAATTTAGGTTTGTGGTTTTGGATGAAGCGTCTTAAGTAATGGAAAGGCTCTCTTAGATGCTCGAAGAATTCGGAAGCGAAAAGGAAATCAATTTTCCCCGCTCCCTCTGGTATTTCTTCATATACTTGAAACCCTTTTTTTGCACCTAAACGTACACTATAGGCAAAGTGATCGGACCCAGGATAATTTGTTCCCCATACAGTAGCTTGAGGGAATATACCCTTCAAAGCCCACGATGAATAACCTATACCACAACCTAGATCCGCAATCGTTTTAATCCCCCTTAATTTATCCAATTCCCCTCACTCCCTTTACATAGTCCTTTCTTTCTTATATTATGAATTTACAGTTAGTTTCTTTACTGAAACCAATTTGTTCCCGAAAGCCCCATGTTCTTTTCCCGGAATTGGGGCTTTTTCTTATCCCAGGATTTTGTATTTATTTAAAAGCTCCTGGATCTCTTCTTGTTCCATGTCTCCAGGATCTGATTTAACTGGGATACTTTCTGTCTCTACTCCTCTAAATTCTAACTCAGCCCTCAAAGATTTACCCGCTCTTCTTCCCGCAGAATCATTATCAAACATTACATAAAGCTTCGAGAAATGCTTGGCAAGGAAACGCACCTGTTCTGTCTTGTATTCGACCCCGGACGTTGCTACAGCCCCAGGACCTATCTTCCAGACATCTGAGATCCCTTCTACGACAATAGCGACTGAAGTGGGAACCAAATCAGATCCATAGACCATTGTTTTATGTGATAGGAGTTCGTGAGAGTCACTACAAGCCTTCCAACGCATGTCTGTCTTCCCTGTGTAGTCTCGACTTTGATAGGACACCAATTGCCCTCTGTAATAAATAGGAGCAATGATCCTGTGACTATAGGGACCGAAGTAAGAAGTCCCTTTAAGATCAAACAGTTCCTCTACCCAGGATTCAAATCCCCTGGAGGTCAAATACTTCTTGTGGATCTTTTGCAAAGGAGCTGTTCCTTCTGGAAGTAAGAGGATTCGATTCTCAACTAATTCAGCCTTATCCACTACCCGGCCAACTCTCTCCAGGTACTCGTCATAAACTTGTTTGGCTTTCTTCCAGTTACAGTCCAGGAGTTCTTTGATCACTTCTTTAATCGAATGAAATCCGCAGCGCCAGCAATTGAAATATCCTTTGTCCTCTTTGAAGCCTAAATGATATCCAGGGTTTCCTGTGCAGAAAGGACAGGGGATTTGAATCCAACCAAACCGAGCATGTTTATGACCATCAGGAGCTACTGAAATTCTGTAATCCTGGTAGAAAGAAAGAACATTGAATTGTTTCATAGTGCAATATGAGCTAAGATTTTCCTTATAAAAAGTTCAGGATGTCCAACCTCTTCCTTTCCCATGTCAAAGACAGGAACCTGATATCTTCGAGCTATTCTAAGAGCCATTCCCGTTCCACCTGATCCTCGTCCTTGAGGAGTCCAACAAAGAACAAACGAAACTTTGCTCTCTGGGTATCCATGATAGCCTAGAATTTGTTGTGCATTCCTTCTTTGAAACCTTTCTACCGCCACTGTTTTTGCAGGAGGAAAAACACGTTCTACTAAACGTCTTATCCGTATAGGCTGAGTGTATAAATCAGATCGATTTCCATTAAACCCTTTCCAGGGAAGATAGATCTCTTGATTGAGATCAGATTCAACTCCAGATTCAAAAGCAGAGTCAGCCCCATTAGCTCCTCCCGATCTTAGAATGAATCCAAGCCTCTCTAATAAAGAAGCCATCCTCTTCATTTTGATTAGGACTTCATCAGGGGTCTGTCTAGAGCCTATCCCGGCATAAAATCTGAGAGGGGTCATGTACCAAAAGCCACCAAGGGCATATCCCGGCACCCAGAACAAATCCATTCCTCATTCTCAAAATATTCTTTGGTGAGGACTTTGGCACACTTGAGGCACATTTTGGTTTTCTCTTTCTTAGGTCGTCCTCTTTTTCGTTTGGCTGGAGGGGCTGGGTCAGCAAAAGAAACCCCCTTCATACCAGGAAAACACTGTTGAACATAAATATTCCCGTCAAACAAAGTTTCAGCTTTATGCGAAGGGTTCAGCCCACCTACGATAGGAGCCCGAATAGGGGCCTTAGCCACGGGTATGAACATACCTTTTTCTCTCTTTATTTGCTCTCGGCCTCTGTCGTTTTTCTTTTGGCATGACTTGCACTTGGTTTGAAGTCCGTCTTTGGTATTGACACACTTATGATACTGGTCCAAAGCCCTGTATTTTTTACATTGGGAACATCGCTTCTCATTCAAGCTATCAGGAATTTCTAAGCACTTGTTGCAACAGGAATTTTTTCCGTCTGGTTGGTACTCATTATCTTGAAATTTACCGAGGGGACGAACCATCCCACATCCAGAACATTCTTTCATAGCTACCTCTTTATCTTTTAATATAAAAAACACTAAGAGAATATGTCAAGTCTTATATAACAGAAAAGGACCCGTTTCCAGGCCCCAATCATTTTCCTTTGATTTATCTCCCCGCAAAGTCTTCAAACTTGAAATTAGTTCCGAAGTGTTTATTGATAAGCACCAGAATCCCTGCATCCTCTTCCTCTACCGCCGTTACTTCAATAAGCTCGTCTCCTTCTGTAAGAGGCATGTCCCACAACATCCCGTCTTCAAAAGGGAAATCAACCGTAGCACATAAGGGCTTGGTGTATAACGTCGTACCTTCTAACACTACGTAAAAGTTTCCTCCTATTATCATCATTTTCATCTGAACCTCCTGAGTTCTTATCTCTTCTTCCCACCTACATATATATTATAACACGTTTCTATAAGAATAGGTAGTTTGTATTAGAAAGGAACAAAAGTAAAAGCCCCTGTCTTTCAACAGGAGCTTGAGGAATTTATTAAAGGTTAAATGCTAAATGCTACTATCGCTTCTTTTCTGTTCCAGTAATATTCTGCTTTTCTATTACCGTTGTGCCACTTCTCAACCTCAATTAAATCTTTTTTTACGAGGGAAGATATAACCCCACGAAGTACCTTGGAAGTGATACGGGTTAGTATCTCCAGATCCAATATATCGATACACTCCATGTAATGGGGATTGGAGTTTTTACTAATTGCTTCGAAAACGATAGTCTCTAAATTTGTTAAATTCATCTGAACCTCCTGAGTTCTTATCTCTTCTTCCCACCTACATATATATTATAACACGTTTCTATAAGAATAGGTAGTTTGTATTAGAAAGGAACATTTCTAAGATAAACAAAGAGAGGCCCGTTTCCGAGCCTCTCAAGTAGGTTCTAGAAGAACTTAGAGGTTTAATCAACTCGTGGGTCAAGTTGATTGGAGTCCTGTCAGTGGGTTGGACAGGTGCTGTTAAAGCAGACTTTTTAAGAAACCTTTGTTCTCATCTCCCTTGCCCATTACCGATAATGATTTTTGGATCTGGGTCATCGTCGTTCCTATTTCTGGTGGGAAATATGCCACAATATCCTCTATTGTATCACAAACCTCTTGAAGTTCCTCGTGAGGGATATCCTGGTCCCGGTCAATCCAACCCCTCTCATCAATCTTAGGATGTCCATGAAGCTCCTGGTTCCTGTGTTCTTGTCGAAGCATAAGCCCCAGAATGCGAGTTTCCCGAACGGCGTTTTGAATAGCCCTCCTGATCGTGGCTGGGACATCCTCCATAACAACAATCTCATCAGCAAAGTTCAGAACCTTGGCCTCAATGAAATCGTAAGTCCCTCCAATAGAAAACAAGTAGAGCTTATCTCTCAATTTTTCATATTCTCGAATCGAAGGCATGAGCTTCATGATCTTGAACTGATCGTTCTTGTCTTCATCAGGAGATCCCAGCTTAAGGAAATCCCCTTCCCCGGATTGAACCCCCAGGATCTGAAGTACGTACTCGTCATAACGTGCGGATAAAAAATCATAATTTACAATGCTGCCTACTTCTAATTTCATGTTAATCCTCCTTTGATCAACCTCATGAGTTCCGACAGGAGAGAGCTTTCGTCAGTCTCTTTTCCGTCAATGATCTTGTCTATTACTTTTCTCTTGGAATCCAGAACCTGTGCTATGCACTCTTCGAAAGTCCCGTCAGCTAATAAATACCAAGCATTATTAGAGGTTCCTGTACTTCCAATACGGTTCGTTCTGCTTTCACATTGGTCTAAATCAGAGGGTATCCAGGGCAATTCTATGAAACAGGTATTAGAAGCTGCTGTCAGAGTTATCCCGGTTCCTGCTGCCTTAATATTGCCCAGGAACAAACGAGCCCGATCTCCTTCTTGGAACTCATCAATAGCCTTTTGTCTTTTCTTCATCGGGGTTCGTCCATCCAATACAACAGCTATGTCCTTGAACTTAGCTTTGAGCGCATCTATAGCCTCATGATGATAAGTGAAAACCACGAGCTTTTCCCCGGTATCTACAAAGTCTTGAATCCATTGAATACAGGAAGGGAGTTTTGCTCTCAGAATGTCTTGTTTCATTTTCTCAATTTCCTGCATGGCTCCTACAGTAGATCCTTGGTACTGGGTCATCTGCTCCAGCTTCTTTTTGTAGGAATTGTAAGCTGCATTGGAAATTCCCATGGGGACGATGGTTCTTTGAATAGGAGGAAGATCCTGGAGTACCTCGCTCTTGACTCTGCGAATCATACAAGTTTCTTTGAGAAGCTCGTGAAGCTCCGCCTCATTAGAATTCCCAGTCCAATCCAAGCCCTGCCAAGTATCTTTAAGATCACAGTATCTTTTTCCAAATTCCCACCGAGAAGGAAAGATCTCTGGACGAATAATATTAAGAGCATTGAAAGCATCGATGGGCCTGTTGGTAATCGGAGTCCCACTTAGAGCAACGAAATAAGGGGTGATTTTCCCTAGTTTCTTGACTGCCTTTGTTCTCAGGGATTTGTCTGTTTTGAAATAATGACACTCATCAGCAATCACTATTCTAGGCTTCACCTTTTTCTTGAAGTGCTCTACCCAGGATTTTTCAGTATCATCAGAATTGTGCAGGATCTCATAATTGATGATGGATATGTCACTTTGCATCCTTGGATCTGCTACCCTTCCAGACAAGACAGTACAAGGCTTCTTGAGCCACTTGTTTATCTCTCTTCCCCAGTTGAGCTTCACACTAGAAGGACAGACAATAATAGCCGGACGCATTTCAGGATGAGCAGCTAGGTAAGCAAGAGCAATTATTGTTTTTCCCAGCCCCATCTGATCGGCTATCAAAGCCCTTCCACCCATGCGTTCGATAAAGCGAAAGCCTATCAATTGGAAATTGTACAGGCCATCAAGAAAATGATCTGGAAGCTGTCCGGCAGTCGGGGTGATGTCAAAAGAGATTCTTTCTTCCGGAGTCTCTGAAGTATCAAATCCAAGTTTCCGAAGATATTTGAGGGTGTGGGTTTTATAAGGAGCAGTCCAGTATTTTTTCTCCTTGTCCCATCGAATTCCATAGACTGTTTTGATGTCTTTGATCAACTCTTCGTCATAAGGAAAATGAACTATGATTTCCCCAGTTTTTCCAGGTTGAGTATTCATTGGATTTCTACCCTGCGCCTGAGCCACAGATTGAGTCATGCGGATCTCAGGGATTCCGTTTAGATGATCAAGGCTCAAATCACAAGCAGGGACTTTCCAGGCTTTTGTATCAGGACAGTATTTCCTTCCGGGGATGTCTTTTATCTTGGCTACAAGAACCGGGTCATATCTGAATTGGATGATTATTTCGTTACCTATACAAGTCGCTTTGCCCATTACACCACCACAAGAGTTTTTGATTTTCGGATCTCTTTTCTTTTTGCCTTGGGCATATCCTTTGTCAGATCTTTGAAAGTAGGCTCATCTGTTACAAAAAAATCTTCAGATTCTCGATAATTTGTAGATCTCCAGTTCATTCTTCCTCTGTTGATTTTATGAAAAGGCATCAAGGGGATCAAGTCCATACTCAAACTAACATCATCTCTCAGCTTTGCTTCATCTAATTTAGAGGAAGCTTTATTTAAGATTTTATCAGGGAGATCCGCCCACCAATTGAAAAACCCTGTTCTTATTCTGAGCAAAGGGGGAATTGAAATCCCCCTTGTCACAGTCCCCTATATCCTCAGTTACCATCTTTTGGTTTAGATTAATCATCATCTTCCTCAAGTACAATTGTAATGCCAAAAGGCACATGATCTTCAGGCTTTGAAGGCCCGTCCTTTACAACCCACAATGTCGGGTAAAAAGGAGGCTCTTCCGGAAAGCTTCCGTAAAGATCGGTTAAGTAAATCACACACTTGGGATTGATGTACTGCTCCTCAAAATAATTGAATACCGGACGAAAATCAGTTCCGCCTCCGCCCTTTGGTTTGAAATCCAGAGGAGCGCTCTGCATTGAAATGTTGTGCAGCCTTGCGTCACAAAACATCAAGCCGACTTCGCTATTCGGAAACATTTCCATGATTCCTTCAATTTCAGTCTTGAACATCTGCAAAGTCTTGTCATCGATAGACCCGGATGTATCAATAGCTACCCAAACTCCATCAAGTTTGACCCCTTCTCTATGAGGGAGGTACAGATCTTCCGAAAGACCCCTTCTACCAGGACGTTTCCAGGTAAAATCATCCACACCAATAGAGGTCTGGACAAAGTTCTTGAGAACCTCTTTCCAGGAAACTTTGTGATACAGGCCGAACATGTCAGCCAATCTGTCTGCAAATCCAGGATTGGTTCCTTTGCTCTTCTGCATCTGAGCGATCTTTACAGCACCGATAGTAGCTGCTTCCCAGTCAGACGCTGATTCCTTTTCAGAGCCTTTAGGAGCATCTAAAATCTGACCCCACTGCCCTGGAGCATTAGGATCAGGCTGACCATTTCCAGGATTGCTCCCAGGACTGTTCCCAGTCCCACTACCAGACATTCCATTACCCGCTCCTCCGCCTGGATTCTGGGGCTGATCTTCGTAGATGTCTGCATAGATCTTCTCTGAGGGCCATCCGTCATATTTCTTATCCATTACTGGATTTGGAGGAAGGATGTTCCCATGGGCATCTAGAAGAATATTAATTGCATGATCGCAAGCAATATTCCACAGCTTATTATCCTTCTTCCCTCGACGGGTATGATGTCCGAGCGCACAATGCATGACTTCATGAGCCAGCAGACAAACAGCTTCCTGATCGGAAAGGGTATTAAACCACTCTGGATTGTAAAATAAGGATTCCCCATCTACCCCAGCCGTTCCTACTTCCACTTTCTGAATAGGCTTCAATCGAACAATCAAAGGCCCAAAAAAAGGATGAAGAATCATAAGGGATCTTTTGGCCCTTTTGTATTTCTTCTCGGCCTTACTGTTAAAAACTTTTTTATCTGACATTCAAACCTCCTTGAGTCTCTTACTTCTTACCCCACTCTTTTAGTATAGCATGTCTATAATAGAGTGTCTACTTTGTCTTAGAAACAGACAGAATAAATTTATAAATTGAGTTCATGACTCCTATGCAGCCATTCGATTACTTGTTTGGAATCGGCAAGATTGAAAATCTCAACCTGTTTTTGATACACCAAAACATTCTCCCATTTCTGAAGAACGAGCCTAGATTCCTCTTCCCATAGCAATTGGGATTTAGTCCATATCTTTCTTATCTCTACGATGGAATCTACGTGGCTGAGTGCTGTGTTTGTGTTGTGTGCTATGTCCCCTATAGGAGCGATAATCCCAACTATATTTTTCATCCACACAGTGTTAAAAGGCTTTGTAAAACGAGGGTCCCTATCTACAAGAAACAGGGTGTTAAGTCCTTGGAGATGCTCATGAAAAGAATTCCATTTACACTTTACAATGAGGCGCATCATTCGGATTTCTCCTTAATTCGGAATCTCCAGCGCTCTTTTAATTCTTCTGGTGGTGGAAGATAAGGTCTTTTCAAACCACCTTCCCATTGCCTTTCATAAACAGAAAGAATCCGATTCAAAGCCTCATCCCATTTTTGACTGAACAATTCCAATTCGTTTCTGATTTGAAGTACCGAAGAAGGACTTATTCCGTAGAAACTAAAAGTAAATTTCTCATTAGTAAATTCCAGGCAAGAGACTTGAACAAGGATTCCTCTTAACTTCTGTTCATATGTAAGAAGTTCAAACATGTCATAAGGGGACATAGCTAACTTAACATCTGCTTCTGATTCAAGTTGAGCTTTGTGGGCTCTTCGTACAAGCCTTTTCCATCCGACTACTTCGGTTCGTTTGGTTTCATATTCTAGAACGGGAAAATTATTCATGTCCCCTTCTCCTGCTTCTTTTCTTCGTTCACCCATCTGTCTGTCTCCTCATCCCATTTGAATAGGATATGTTTTACCTTCAAATTATTTTTGAACTCTTCTATCGGAAATCCTCTTCGAATGAAATCATGAGTTTCCCCATAATCCAAATGATCCAAGAGTTCTGCTACAGCTTCATTCCATATACCTTTTTGAACAGTTAAATGCCTCCTTAACAAAAGCAGATCAGACCCTTGAACAAACTTGTCAAAAATACAATGAGGAAGTTTGTCTTCTAAAAGATAGAGAATTTTTCTATGGAATCCTATTGACCTGGAGTAGTCCTGTCGTCCTTCTATTTAATCAAAACATATGCAGGCACCATATCTAAGGCTCCTTGAACATCGGATAGAGTCTTCAATGCATATCTCAAAACAGGCTCGTCTCGGTTTAATATTCCAGGCTCGTTAATCATCTTCAACTCCGTAAGATAGATCTAAAAAAGATTCAATTAATGCCGGGGACGGAAAAGAAATCTGAGGGAAACGAGAATGCATACCAGCCACCCATCGAGAGTATTCAGACACGTAGGTAATCCTAGTTTCCACCCATCCTTGTTTAGCGGATTCTAAGCTTCTTCTAACAGACAAAATTTCCGAAGGAGCAACCACGTACCCACCTGTCAAACATAAGAGACTTTTCGAGCCCAGCGCTCTATGAATTCCTTCAAGGGGCCTATTAAAAAAATACAAGGCATGGATCATGCTCTCATAAAAATTTACAACAGGCCAGAAGCCAGGACCTTTTTTCTGGGCTCTTGTTTTATGAGACAAGAGGAGATTATAGAGATCAGAGTATCTGGTTTTAAGGTGAATTTTCATTTCCCACCTCAATATCAAAAGATGTTTTACTGAGCATTCCCCCTAGACTTGGTTTGTAATCCAGGTAAGATGAGTCCACTTGTATATTAAGGGACTCGTCCATAAACTCCTCTATGCTTTCTTTTACTTCAGACACATTGAAAGGAAGATGATCTCTCAGAACATTGATAACATCTTTTTTCCAGTCGGCTTTGAACACTTCCAAAGTCTTTCTGAAATCAATAGCTCCCGCTTTTAACCAAAAGACCAATGCTCTGTTATTAGAGCAAGAAGACCCTTTAAACGGCAGGTTCCTTCGATACCGATTCCACAGAAAATTCAAAGCCTGTTCAACCTCTTTTATCCCTCTAGAGTCTATGGCTTTCTTCTTATGTATTCTTAAAGGGCTGGTGTTATAAGTAAGCTCTTTAAGAAAGTGGAGAATTTTGGCAGTCCCACAGTATGATACTCTAACTAAAATTCCACTCATGTTGTCAAACCTCCTTCTCTATATTATAGGGGTTTATAAGAGAGTTTGCAAAGAATAAAAATGATTGACAGAGCTTTTAGCCGTGGGTTATACTAAGAGAGTAGGTCAGGAAAACACAACCAAATGAGGAGGTTCAACATGACACCGATGGAAACAGAAAAATTCTTAAAGGCTCTTATAGGCCACAACCTGAACAATCCTAAAGATCTTGTGCATATCCCCGTCTTTTTGTGGGGAGCCATGGGAGTAGGAAAAAGTTCGGTGGTTAAGAAGGTAGCCGATGATCTGGGAATCAGTTTCGAGGATCTGAGGCTTTCTCAGATCGATCCTGTGGATATGAGGGGAATCCCAGTTGTGGATAAGTCCAGCAATCGAACAAGCTTTTCCGAATCCCCCATTCTCCCTCACCTGGATACACACGGGGACAAAGGGATTCTTTTCCTGGACGAGATTAACGCAGCCCCTCCCAGCGTAATGGCAGCAGCTTATCAGTTGGTCTTGGATAGGAAAGTCGGTTCCTATACCCTTCCTCCAGGCTGGATCATCGTAGCAGCAGGAAACAGGGCCGAAGATCGTGGAGTAACAAACCGACTCCCAGCTCCTCTGGCTAATCGTTTCACACACCTGGAATTTGACGTGGCGATTGCTGATTGGACTAAGTGGGCTGCAAAGAATGCCATTGATCCTACAATCATCGCATTCCTGAACTTCTCGGCTGACAAGCTTCTTGATCCACCTAAGAAGCCCTGCGAAAGAGGATTTCCAACGCCTCGTTCCTGGGAGTTTGTTTCTAATCTTCGCAAAATGAAGATTGCCAATTACGAAACGACTTCTGGAGCAGTGGGGGAAGAGGCTGCGACAGCTCTGAAGAGCTTTGAGGATTACTACACTCAGATTCCAAATTTGGATGACATCCTTACCGCAGATGATCCAACCACGATCAATCTGCCAGACAAGCTCTGTGCAAGGTATGCCGTAACCGCAGCAATCGCCATGAAAGTAAATAAGGTTACTATCGGAAATGCGATTAAGTACCTGAGAGACAATGGCGAGTTCATTAGTCTCATGGTAGAGATCGTCAACGGACGTGATCCCGAAGCTCTTGAGAATAAGGTTTTCTTAGACTGGATTGCCAAGGACATGAGTTCCGACGGCGATGACTTCTAAAGTCGAACTTCCTTAACAACAAGGCCCCTGGAAAGTCCGGGGGTTCTTGTTTTATAAGAGACTTGTTCGATTCTAATACATCTTTGCTATTCTTATATAAACCTGTTATAATATATATGTAGGTGGGAAGAAGATAAGAACTAAGGAGGTTCAAGATGGAAAACACATCAATTATAGCTCACATGGCTATGGGTGATCTTTACAAAACTAATCACAAGGTTCCTAAAGATTTAGTTTTGAATGCGCTTAACGATGATGCAAACGAATTTACCAAAGCTATCAACATTATGAAGAGTATAGCAAATCGTCGTGGAATGATCTTAAATGTGGGAACAAAAAACTTTACTGTTAAATGGACTTAGGAGGTTAGAAATGGGGTATACGAGATCACATGCGTCATTGTTCAACGATCACGCATTAAAGGCAATTCGCAGAGGACTCCCTCCATATATCCATGACTCCCTTTCAAAGGAGACACTGGAAATGACCTATCGTTTTCATTCATATAGAAAAGACAAGGACGGGAATCCCAAAGGACATGGGGCTTTTATTTTTCTCCATGTTGCAGATGGGATACAAAGGGGAACTATCACTCCAGCAGAAGGATACGAAATCGAAGATTTTTATCATTCCTTTGGATATATCCCTGAGTGGGCAAGGGCTAGAAAATCAATTTACATGGAAGATGTTTGAGGAGGTTTTGAGATGACACGATTAAATCCAGCAGAAAGATTAGAGAAGGCCAAAGCCAATTATCTGGCTAGAGTGGCTACATCCCCGGAAACAAAGCGTCTAGCTCTTGAATCCTTCAAAGGGGAAGTGGATGCAATTTCTTTGATGACCGATGTGGATTGGCTCTCGTTTGAGCATGATCTCATCAACTTTCGAGAGTGGATTGAGCTTTTAGAGGATGAATTGGAAGAGGAAGAGGGATAAAAACTAAAACAACATGTACTTTCTAATAGAAAGGTGTTATACTAAAAGAGTGGGAAACAAAGTATAAACTAACTGGAGGTTGGAGATGGGGTTACACACTAAATCCATTTTAGTAAATCTGAGCATTTCAAGGTGGACTGCTCGTAAGCTGGATCGCAAAGCGACCAAAGAAGTACACGAAAACAATGGGGCTGCTAAGGATGCTGGTCGCTACAACAAGCGCCTGATTTCCAAAGAGCATCTCAAAGAGGTCGAATCCCTAGCAGGAGAGATCCGTGGGATGTTTTATGAAATGACGCTGCCTTGGTGCGATACAGGCTCCAGGGTCCTTCCCATCAAGCTTTTCTCGGACTTCCGCAAGAAGGAAGCTGAGTATCATGGCAAGTGGAATGATGCTGTTGCTAGGCTCGTTGCGAACTATGACGTAGCTCGTGAAGAGGCCAGAGAGCGTCTGGGAGATCTGTATGACATCAACGAATTCCCGGCTGAGATTTCCGACAAGTTCGCTTTTGATGTCAAGGCTTATCCGGTTCCGGATAGCTCGGATTTCAGGATTGCAGGACTAGACGATGAGGACATGGAAGAGATCCGTAAGTCAGTCGCAGAATCCATTAAGTCTACGGAAGAGGATACTTTGAGAGATCTGTATAACAGGATCAAGAAAGTGGCTCATTCGGTTACAGACAGGCTGGCTGAGGATCGTGAAGAGGGCAAGCCCAAGATCTTCAAAAACAGCTTGATCAATAACATCTCAGAACTTCTTGGAATTCTTCCAGGGTTGAATATTTCGGATGATGAGAACATCGAGGAACTGGGCAAGCGCCTATCGGAAGTCTCGAAATACTCTCCGGAAGAACTCAGGGAAGATGAAAAGAAGCGCAAGAGTACCGCCGAGATCGCCAACGACATCCTGGGGAATATCAATTCCCTTGGATTCTAATTCAAGGACAAGTAACTATCCAGGGCTTCTGAAAAAAGGAGGCTCTGGATATACCTGTAGGAAGGAGGTTTTTTTAAATGAAAAATCTAAAAGTCAGAATCTATTCCCACGTAGAAGAATGGGAAACAAGAAAAAATTCAGTGTTTGGAAAATCTCTGAATATAGGAGGAGAGAGTTTCGACTGCATAAACACATTATTCGATCTCCTGGCAACTGCTCATGAAGTAAGGGGTTGGGTTTTAGTAAAAAGGAATTCAGAACATGCTCCATTCGGCTCGGATCGTTGGACCACTTATTTGGTTCCGGGATCAGAGGCCCTGGATTTTAGAAAGCATATTGAAAAAGTCAAAACCTCCTGGGAAAAAACAAAAGAGGAAATGGCTACAAAATACGGAGGTAATGGACCTGAATTCAAAGAGACTTTGGATAGTCTATTCGTCCTTACCATCGAAATCGAATTAACGGATGAGGCACTAGAAGCACCCGACCCCCATCATTTTGAAGAGCCTAAATGGACTTAAGCAAAGGATAGGCATGGGTACAGAATATCTAAAAACGACCATAATCATCAAAATATGGGAGCCCTCTAATGATCACAGGCTCCGAACTCAAATGGACAAGGTTCCAGAAATGGGGGTTCTCCGGAGTGAGATGAATTGCTTTGGAGCTAAGATCGAAAATGCCCTGGAAGAATTTCAAAAGGAACACGGCATTCGAGCAAAGCGATATAATGGAAATGAGTTCTGGATCATTTACGAAATCGATCTTATGAAAGACTTCCGAGAGATCCTGTCCACACTCCAAAACGAATTTCAGGAGATTGCTCAGAGATATGATCAAGAATACCAATCTCTTTTTGAAGACCCCGACAGCCCTATGCACCGATTGAGAAAAGTGCTTATGCTCCCGAAGGATCTGGAGAAGAAAACACACCTGGAAATAATGTCAAAGGCTATCGATGATTGAAGAAGAATCCATTCAAGTCCTTTTGGTAACGCCTATTTTTCCTCGACTCGACAGAAAGAAAAAACGGTCTCCACGCCACGCAGATATTCTCCTTGGTATACAAGGCTTAATCAGAGGCGTACTGGATCTGAAAAGCTTGGGGACTATGGAAGAGGAAAGACACACCTATATCATGGACAGTTCTTATGCCATGAGGATCAGAAAATGCTTGGGATATGCTCAAGCCAAATGGGGTGAAGCTTATTTGGAGCATGATATTCAGCCTCAACTATCCACGGAATGGGGCAATCGATTTCAATCTACGATGGATGCTTTTGAACAGGATTCCCCTTCCATTCAATTCAAGATAGAATCCAAAGAAATCTATTGGGTAGATATATGCGGAAAAAGAAATGAATACGGCATAGTTCAGGGCAGGCACATAGATCATTTTTTCAAAAATGGGTCCTTTCCTCTGTATATTGTGGATGCTTTCAGCAGGCGAGAAGAGGAGACTTTCTATGCGTATAACCGTTGAGTTCAATTACCCCCATAAAGAAATCAGAGAATACGTAAAATGGCATGGTCAAGTGCCTATGGAAAGCGCATACAGAGATCTTGATCAGTCTTTTATTGGAGGTCTGTTTATTGGGGAAAATTTTATCTGTCAGGCATTTAGAACAATAACAGGACGAAAACCTATGATCCCTTGAATTTGTTTATGATCTCAAGGGGATGTCTTCCGTGGAAGGCGCATCTGTTGGATCTCTAGTCGCTGCATTGGACTCTGTTCCATGTACTGCTTGTGGTAGTCGAGAGGCTCGTGAATTGGAACCTCTTCAGAATAAGGTTCGTCAGGAACTAGACTACTTCCGTTCTCTGACTCAGGCTCCTGAATCTTCTTAACAAATTTATCAATTTCCCGATCTTCCAATACCTGGAGTCTCCCTTTTAAATGTCCGGCATCCTGAGCCACATGTTCCAAGGTCATTTTTATAGCCTGCGATTCCATTTTCATTTGAAACAAGATCCCGGTTTCAATCTCATGCTGCCTCAAAGCTGACCAACTTAAAAAAGCCACGACTGAAGCACCCAAACCAACAAACACACCCTGGAGAAAATAATCTGATATTCTACTTAGCATAGAGAGAGTATATCATGTTCCATATTCAATAAAGACTATAATACTATACAAGATCTTATAGAAGTGTTATACTATAAGAGTAGGTAGACAAAGGAGCAGCATGAAAACAGAAGACAAAATCAGAAGAGCGCTAAAGCTCAAAAGACTCTCGGAAAAATTTACTAAAGAGCTTAAAGCTCTTAAAGCCGAGTTGATCAAATCAAATCCGGTTCCCCAAGGCAAGTCTTCCGTAACGCTAGAAACAGGTTCGGGCAAGGCGATCATCATATCTAAAGAGAAAATGGGCTGGGATCAGGATAGGCTCGGGGATCTCCGCAAGGATTTCCCGGTAGAGTTTGAGATAACTTTCAAAGCTCGTTGGACTCCCATCAGTAGTCCTCAGATCAAAACATTGTTAAATGAGAGCAACACTAAATTTGCTGAAGATGTTCACGAAGCGTATGAGTCGTTTTTCGAGGACTCGGTGCGCTTAGAACCTCCCAAGTCCTAAACCCACCCTATAAAGCCTCTGGAGGGTCCAGGGGCTTTTTTCTTTCCTCTTGATCCGCCCCCCATTTTTGAAATTCTTTTAGCGTTACTTGGTAGTTACTCAGATCCGCATAAAAGCTGCGAACCATAAGCATGTCAGATTGAGAAGAAACAGATTGTAGAACGATCTTAGCAAATTTCAAAGAACACGCAAAATTCACAGAACAGTAATCAAAATGCTCTTTTTGAACATGTGTTGGAGGAAAAGAAAAGACCGCCTTCGTCCATTCCCACTTCACTTTCTTGCTCTAGAATGTATCGGCGCAATTCTAAAATCTTAGGGGCTTTTACCTTTCTATTCAGAACAGGGAAAATGATATCCCACATTTTAAGGGGCATTACAGTCGAGATACCGCCTCCTGTTCAAGTATCTGAGAAAATCGATCCAGGTCATGTCGAACCGGAGTCAAAGAATTTAATATCTCAACCAGCTTTTTTTCCAAAGCTCGAAGATTATGATCCTTGCCCAAAGTTCCAGGAGCATTAGCTTGATCAATTCCTCTCAAGCGCTCAATTTCCAATCGAACCTCTCTCAGACCTTCCAGTAGATTTACGCCTGTTGGCAAGCTCTTTTTAAACAAGTCTATGTCCATGGCTAAAACCGATAGTTTCGAAGAGGGACAGTTCTCACTCATATTTTATTCCTTTCTATAATAGTAAAAGTAATCTCTTATAAAATCAATCTGTATAAGATTTGACAGTTTGAATATAGCCCAGTACAATAAACGTGTCAAATGTAAATTTTTTGTAACCAGAGGAAATCCAGATGAAATCATTTTTTGTTCCACAAGAGGTAGCTAAGATCACAAACCTGTCTTACAGGCAGATCCAATATTGGGACAAGACTAACTTCATCAAACCTTCATATCGAAGGAAGTCTAAGTATAGATTGTATACCTTCACTGATCTATTTCAAATAGACCTTTGTTGTGCGCTGAAGAAAAAAGGACTCTCTATCCAAAAACAAAGAAAGACCATAGAGGTTATCCGAAAATTGATCCCTCAGCTTTCTTATCCACTGATCGATATGACTTTTCTAGTGGATGAGGATCGGGTTCTTTTGTTTAATGGGGAAGTGGCCTGTGATGAAGGCACTGAAGAGATCTACACGAAATACAGGGTTCGAGATCTACGAACTAAAGCAGACAGGTTCTTTCCTCCTGTGAATACCCCTGCTCCCAATGCTCACCTAACTTACGGGTAAATGAAAAAGCTCCCGGACCACCCAGGAGCTTCATTCAATTCACGCTTTCTTGTATAAAAAGAATAAATCTAAGATACCGATCCAATTCATCCCCGTCAACTTTTTCTTTCTCTAATAGACTCTTGGCATTATAAGAGATTCTATGTATACTAAAACTATGACGAAAAAACGATATAGCCGAACAGCATTCATGCCTTATTACTCCCCTGTCACATTAGCTTCAATCCATAAAAAAGCCCGTAGGAAAACGCTTATATGGGATCTTGAAGAATTCCTGGAGGAACTAGAAGAGGCCGAATTCAAATCCAAACACAATATGAAATTCATCAGAGACTGTCTGAACTTAGTAGGACAGGGAAGAGATTTGTCTGCATCTCAAATAAGCGCTCTAGAAAAATCTTGGGCCAACCATGCAAAGTATCTCCTGGGAACTCGGAGGCGTATAGTTCAAGATAAAGCGTCTGTTTACATAGGGAAGAAAGAGGAAGTCCTTATGTTACGAGCTACGGTTACTTATGTGATCAATCAAGGGGATTATAATTCGCCTTGCTTCGTTTACTTTGCTCGAACAAAGGAAGGGAATTTACTAGCCATAGAATCCGAAAAAAGGCTACGACACACAGCCGGGGATGATTGTAGATTCATGGGTCTTGTTCTGTATCATTACACGAATAAACAAGGAGCTAAGGTAACTCGTCTATTAAAGGGAAATGAATGGTATAATAAGGAAAAGGAATTCCTATGAACTACTCCCATACCCTAACCCTCACTGACAAATTATCCGAAGCATTAGAAGAAGCCCAGGAAAGAGAAACCCCGGATTTTTCTAATTCCATGCCTATTTCCGAAGCTAAATTATCCCGGTTACTTCAACGAGTAAAAGAGGATGATTTTACTGTGTTTACAGGTTGGAGAGATCCATATAACACAGACCATTCAAGGCCAAAGAGCGAATGGACAAAAGACCAAAGAGATCAACACAAAAAGAATATAAAAGCTAACAGGGATATTCTGAAAGAATTCAATTCTAAGAAAATAGGAGGATACCTTCTCAATGGATTCTGGAGAGAAGAGAAGGAAGACGGTAAATCTTTTAAGAGTGAGGAAGATTCTTTGTTGTTCGTCAAACCAGAAGATATGCCCAGGAAAGAATTCCAGAGCATGGTTATTAAATTTCTGAAAAAATATGATCAAGACGCTGGGATCTATGCCAAGATCGAAGATGACAAAGATCCTGAAATATCTCTTTTAATGAAAACAGGGACCTTAGATAAAATCGGAACTAAAATCTCCGTGGATAAACTCGCTGATATTTATTCCACGATGAAAAAAGGGAAGAAACAAAAAGCGGGAATTCCTTTTATCTTTGAGGGATTAGTTCACGCCACAGGAAACATAGGATGTTCTGCTTTAAGCAGACATGGAATTTTACACGGTAGGTACATCTAAAAGTCTAAGATCTTAGACACTTTGTAGCCGATCCACAGTCCGGTTACAAGCGAAACCTTTTGAAGGAATCTGGAGCCCTTCAGTTTATACTGGAGGGTTTTTTCTTTCTCCTTGTAAACTTCTATGATCTCGTCTTTGACCCGGAACTTCTCTTCGTACAAAACATTCAGATCTTCTCTTATCTGTTTCTGTTCGATTTCGATCTGCTTTTTCTGCTCCCAAAGTTCATCTTTTCCCTGGAGAATTTCCTTGTAGATTTTTTCCTTTTGCACAAAGGCATCGTTTCTCAATTTCAAACGAGCTATTGTTTCCTGGTCAGAGACGATTATCAGGAGATGAGATTCCCATTGCTTCTTCTCGATGAACACTCCAGCAGGGAACTCTTTGGATTTGTCTCCACGAGAAGCTGTGAAGGGTTCGGGAAGGTTTGTGAATTCAACAGAAGAGCAGGAGCAAACAAGAAGGAGAAATAGAAAGAGTTTAAAACTCATCCACTTGTTTAGCCTTAGCAAGAACCAGAGCCTCCGAGAAATTACCAGAAAGGGCTCCGTTTCGTACAGATTTGAAGTATATCTCAAGTTCTTGGTCCTTGACCCTTAGAGAAGCCTCAATCGCCTCAATACGTCGAACTGTGTTGACCTGTAAATCCTCATACTGAAGATTGATCATCTCTTTTTTGGTTTGGAGCTTAGCTGCTTCTATTTCTTTCTTGTGGATCTGTTTTTGAAGATCCTTCTCTTTATTCTTCAATGCTCCGAGGATTTTGTCAAAGTCTTCTTTTTTAAGAAATCCTCGAAGGAGGACAAATAGACCAACAAAAGCCAGAATATAGAGAGAGTAAGTGAGCCAGCGTTTAACAGATACCATCAGGCACAATCTACAGCAACAATGACCTGGACAGCAAACTCTGTATGCTGTTCCGAAATGATCACAGCCCCAGCAGTATACTCAAGACGAAATCCAATAGTCCATTTCCCAGCTTCGTCCAGGTTCGTGAAGTTGGTCAGATTCTTAGTCAATAAAATGATGTTTCCGTCCATGAGATCCGCTGGCATTGTCACGGCAGAGGAGTTCAATAATCCTTTGAATTCTGTTGTCCCGTCAGAACTCAACAAACACAGGTAGGACTTAGCTGTATCGATTCCAGTGAGATCTAAGAAAGTTCCTGTGCTCTCGTCATTGAAAACACAATCAAATTCAGGAACACTCCCTATAGCAAATCTTGGATTGGACATTATTTCCTTACCGCAGTTTCTAGCTTGATCCGTTTCCCAGGAATAAAGGAATCTATTTTAATTCGTTTCCCAGGAATGTGTGTTTCTACAGAACTCATAACTTGATGGAATCACTGGAAAGGACATCGAAAGCAATTCGATCTTGATCCAAAACCACTCCTACTTTTTTGACAAAGCCAGAAGTAGGAGCTGTCGTAGAAAAATCCCCTGTAGACCCACTCAAGAAAAGAGGCTTTTGAACAGCGAATCCATGGGCCTTCATATAAACTTCTTTGAACCGGGCATAGGTAATTCTTTCTCCGTCAATCCCACCATCCAAAGAAACACCCACCACAGCATCCTTCTCAGATACTGTAGCAGAATTCCCTGCTCGTACTTTGTCTGAAGTCGTTTTGACCAGGACTTTGTAAGCTTGGATAGTTCCGTCCAGAATATCGCTGCTTGTGAGTTCAGAAGCAGTAGGGACTTTTTCAGAATTCAGAAGTTCTTGTTTCTGATCGTCAGTAAGATTGTTCTGGATGCTGTTGACTCGGATGTGTTGGGCTCGGCCTGAAAATCCAGCCATTGTATTCTCCTCTTCAGACTGCCCTAATTCTATTGTATCACAATTAAGAGCAAAAACTTGACTTCCTTCATACACAGAATCGGTGAAGAAAGCATCCATTCTAGGCAACGATAATTTAGACCAAACATCTTCCGGATTCGTCTTTGTCTCGTTCTCGGACTTCTTCCAAGTTACCAAGAAATGTTCTCCCTCGGTGTCGATATATGGCAACTTTCCCATTTTCACCATACGTTTGATGACCTCCGCCCGATCGGTCATAGGCTTCTTGTTTATCGGCACAGGGATGGAGTCCATCCTGTAATATCCCCTTTTCGGCATGATATTCCAAATCTAACGTACACTTGTTTATGTTAAAAGCTAAGTCAATTTCCTGCTTCCCTGCCAGCTTCTTAGCGAAGAAAATAGACCAGTCTCTAATCTTCATTAATACAAGATGGGATGGGATAGAAGCAGAATAGACTATCTTATGTTCTTTTGGATCTCTGCTCCATTTGTTTTGAAGAAGGATCTTATCTAATTCCATGGGATCATTATATCAACGAATCAAAGGTATCGTTTAGCTAATTTCTTTGGATCATCAACTACAATAATTTGACTGTATCCGTTGATCGTTCCTGTAAAATTATTAGCTGTACAGAGCACGATCAAACAACCAGTAGCTCCCCCACCATTCCCACCATTCCCACCTGCTCCCCCATTTCCATTTGTAGCTCCATTAGATCCAGCTCCCCCAGCTCCTCCGGTTCCTGATCCAACAGCTTGCTCTCCAGCACGAGGTTCTCCAGCTCCTCCACCTCCACCAGCCCCAACTGTTCCATTAGATTCAGAATAAACAGCAGGACCGCCCCCACCTCCGCCTCCTTGACCCCCGGAACCTCCATTGAAATAATCTTTATTCACATAAGGAACAAGATCCGCATCTCCATCAGCTCCATCGCCTCCAGCTCCTAAAGCGGGACCAGTATCATTGTATCCAGCTCCTCCACCCCCACCAGATCCAGCTATTCCTCCAGCTCCTCCGCCTGTGTCCCCATTGGTAAGAGAAGAACCTCCCCCACCTCCGCCTCCTCCAGCATTACCTCCAGCACCAGCAGTTCCTCCTCCAGTAGCAGCCGAGCCACCAGATCCGCCAGCAGATGTCGAGGGTCCGGTTGACTTACCTCCTCCCCCACCTCCGCCTCCGCCAGCACCACCATTGCCCCCTGTTCCCCCAGTAGCTCCTCCGGAAGTTGATCCATTTCCAGCAGCCCCTCCCCCAGTTCCACCAGAACCACCCGAAGAGCCATTTCCAGCAGATCCATCTCCCGAAGATCCTTGCCCTCCGCCTCCCCCAGAACCAGGAGCACTCCCACTATCTCCACAAGAAGCAAAACAAATTGAATTATAAAATGGGTCAAATAAATGCATAATGATTCCTAAGTTTGGTTTTGGAGATTTTGAGCAACGAAGATTTCCCCACTTAATTCGTTAGACCCTCCATCGCCTCCTCCGCCTCCTCCGGAAGCAGCTCCGTTAGACCCAGCTTCGGCTAAGGCTCCGCCTCCACCTCCGCCTCCTCCGTCAGTCTGTCCCCCTGTTCCACCTGCATTTCCAGCAACAAATCCAGCCCCACCTGTTCCAGCAGAAGCATCTCCGCTATCATTTGTTCCAGCACCACCACCAGATCCGCCATAACCTGCGTGGCCTCCTCTTCGTCCTGAATAACTTCCGCCCCCACCTTTCCCATTAGCTGTAGCTCCAGCAACAGCTCCGGATATATCAATTGTCCCAGATCCATCAAAAGAACCTGAACAAACGATTATGACCAATCCTCCACCCGCTCCCCCAGCATTAGTAGCAGGAGCCAACCCCTTAGCTTGGAGAATACCATTAATGGAAACATTGCCATCAGCTATGATTTGAACCCATCCCCCGCAGGCCCCGGTAGCATCTGTTCCTTCTCTTTCCAAAGGAGGAATAAAACTGGTTCCTATCATGTTCATAATGATATCAGGATCAATTCCCTCACTACCTATTTCAGCATCAGATTGTCGAGCAATTCCGTCCTGTTGCTGTATCTGAAGAGAGTCCCCTTCGTTAATAGCTACATTTCCTTGACTTCGAACAATAGCCCCAGATCCAATTCCATGTGTACTGGTAGTTGATACTGAAGTTGCTTCGGTACTTCCTGAAGATAGATTTCCTACAGCTCCATCAGATCCATCACCATACATATCAGGGCTTGGAGCATACTCAATTTCTTTAGTTCTGATTTTAGACATAACGAGTAATTATCTTTCGGGCATCATCCCCAGTCAAAATGAGAGAGCGACCTGTAATGGTCCCGGTATATGAAAAAGTAGTACAAATAAAGATTACCAATCCCGGCGCTCCTCCTCCATTTCCCCCGGCTCCGCCAGCTCCTCCATTTCCATTAGAGTCTCCCGCAGCTCCGTCTGCTCCATCTCCTCCTGCTCCTGCTCCAGTATTATTCAAATTAGCAGTATTTCCAGAAGCTCCTGAACCCCCAGAACCTCCTGTTCCGTTAGATAGACCACCATTATAGGAATTACCTTTACAGGCTCCTCCACCGCCACCTCCACCTTGTCCTCCTGGTCGTCCGTTCCAGGGTGATTCGTCGAATTGTGGGTAAAGTTCTGCATTCCCGTCTCCTCCATCTCCTCCGTCTCCGGAAGTTCCTCCGCCTGTTTCGTATCCTGAACCGCCACCGCCTCCAGCACCCGCATCTCCGCCAGCACCACCATCATTTACAGCATCAGTAGCCCAAGCTCCGCCACCTCCGCCACCTCCGTCAGATCCTCCTGTGCCTCCAGTATTAGACTCAGTTCCAGCCGATCCTCCAGCACCAGCAGTAGCAACAGCAGCTCGAATAGCTCCTTGAAGAAGTTGTTTGGGAATAGGTTTGTAAGAGCTCAGATGATCTCCTCCAGCTCCACCATTTCCTCCATCTCCATTCGGGTGACCATCTCCACCTGTATTGTCTAAGGAACCTCCTCCAGCAGCTCCAAGAGTTCCAGCAGAATACATATCCCCGCCATCATTCCCAGATACTAAACCACCACCCCCAGAACCTCCGGTTCCAGAAGCATCAACAGAAGAACCTGCTCCTCCCCCGGAACCGCCATATCCAGAATGGCCTCCCCAGCCTCCAGCATAACCGCCTCCCCCACCTTTAGCAGATCCAGTAGATCCTCCATTGGCTCCAGAAAGGTCTATGTTGCCTGATCCTGAAATATCTCCACCAGACACAATAACGAGCAAACCACCGCCACCACCCCCAGCAGTTCCTACAGTAGCAGTTCCTTTAGCATCTAGATTAGCATTGATAGCTACATCCCCCCCAGCAAGGATCTGAACCCATCCCCCAGGAGAATCAGCATCATCAGCTCCTCCTCTAACCAAGGAAGGGATACTATCTGTTCCAATTGTAGGGAAAACAGCAGAGGGAGCTATTCCGGGAGATCCATAAGTTGTAGGAAAACCTGTTATAGAATGGGATAGGCCGGATTGCTGTTCAATAGTAAGAGTATGACTAATAGTAACCGCACTGGTAGCTCTGTGGATTTTTCCAGAATCAATGGAATCCGTCCCGTCTGTTGCTATTGTGGTCGCATTCAGATTAGTGTTCCCAAATCCTGTGGTAACTACTCCGTCTGACCCTGTTCCATACATGTCAGAAGGGGGGACGTTTTCGATTTCTTTTACTTTAATCTTGCTCATTATGGTCCTTTATAGTTTAGGAATTGTATCGTGTTAGGAAGTCCGTAGCATTAGATCCGTCAATGACAATCAAACGACCAGTAATAGTCCCAGAGAAACTAACAATCCCGCCAATCCCAGTACCAGAAGCTCCTCCAGTACCTCCACCTGCAAAAGAGCCAGCAGCACCACCCCCACAGTCCGGATATCCTGCGTTTCTAGCAGCGTACCCACAATAACCTCCAGAGCCCCCATTACCTCGGCCTGTAACACCCCCGTCAGATTCATCTCCGTAAATGAGTTCTGGATATAATTGATCAAGATATTTGGTTTTAAGTTTAACCATATACTACCCTCATTATGCCCTTATGCAAAATGAGGGGACTCCGAAGAGCCCCCTCTTTATTGCTCTAAAACAGACTCTTAGGCGTTGCCCTGATATAAAACAATCACATCATCATTCGCAGCAAATTCATCACTAAGGGTTGCATAAGCAGCATCTCCATCAGCTTCTTTACTGGAAGTGATATAAAGACGATTGGCATTAGAATCCCCAACCGCAAAATCCGGGGTTTGGCCCGTCACATCAATGGTATCTCCGATTTGAATACCCCCACCGACTTTGAACACCATGACAGATCCGGCAATAACAGAATCACTGTCAAGTTCAATATATCCGTTGGTGTCTACATCAGTAGAACTGAGACGGAAAGACTTAGCTCGGAAACCTACTCCGAGGGAATCCCGAAAATCAGCCCCGGTAAGATCAGTAATGTCTCCACCGAGACGACCCAGAACGGAATTAGATGCTATGGCAATAGCAGCTATGTTACTTCCCGCTCTTCCGAGAACCTCATTTGTGGAAAGGGCGATACCAGTGATATCCCCACCATTACGACCACAAATCTCGTTGTCATTAACAGCAGAACCGCCAAGATTTCCAGAACCTGGACGAATAACCAAGGAATTTGCTGTTCCAATATTAGAAGCAACAAATCCAGACCCTCCACCAGTAATGAGATCATACTGATTCTCAGAACTGTTTAGAGTAGCTCCAGTCCAATTGGTAGCATTGGTAGCGTTAGTCGCATTGGTAGCTGAACCAGCCGAAGTAGCTGTAGTAGCTGTAGCAGCATTCCCCAGAATATCGGCATCAATATCAGGCTTGGTATAAGCTTTGGTGAAGTCCGTAGATGTAGTGGGCTCTGTATCCAATCCGTTGAAGAATTTCACTTTGGTAGAATCTGAAGCATCAAAAACCATACCTCGAAAAAAGGTAGATCCAGATACATATTCTCCATAGAATCCAATATCAACGGAATTAGCTCCATTGTTATCAGCAAACTTAACCAGAGGATCTTCTACGGTGTAAGTAGAAACATTCTGGGTAACAGTGGTTCCGCTAACAATCAGATTTCCGGCTACGGTCAAGTCATTGAAAGTAGGATCGTCCCCAGTTCCAAGACCTATAGAAGTTCTTGCAGTAGCTCCAGACTCCCAAGCCATAGCCCCGGCTCCGGTAGCAACAAGAAATTCCCCATCAGCACTAGCAGCTCCGGTCGTATTGAGATCATCAAGCACGTCACTCTGAGCTTGAACATTAGTTCCGATAGCAATGCCCAAGGAGGTTCGAGCTGTTGCTCCAGACTCCCAAGCCATAGCCCCGGCTCCAGTTCCGACAAGAATCTCCCCGTCAGCTCCTACAGCCCCAGTGGTATTCAAGTCATCAAGGACATCCCCCTGAGCTTGAACATTAGTTCCGATAGCCAGTCCAAGAGAAGTTCTTGCAGTAGCGCCAGACTCCCAAGCCATAGCCCCAGCACCCGTCCCTACTAAGATTTCTCCATCAGCACCTACAGCCCCAGTGGTATTCAAGTCGTCTAAAACAGCGCTTTGAGCCTGGACATTGGTTCCGATAGCCAGTCCAAGTGCAGTACGAGCGCCCCCCGCCGTACTCGATCCTGTTCCTCCGTCAGCAACAGCAAGATCGGTGATCCCGGAGATTGATCCTCCAGAAATGGTAATGGCGCTAAAGGTAATAGCAGCCGAAGCAGTACCCGCTTCAAAATAAGATGGTTTTAAACCGCTCATTAGCGATTCCTCCTTTGTATATTACACTGCCCGGTTGGTTACTAATTGAACCAGAGAAGGTACTGCTGGTTATTGCTGTCCCGTGTGCATGAAGAACACTAACAAGACTTGATTTACTACAAATGATTCTGATAGTCCTGAATGTTCTACAGTGCTATTCCCGTCATGATCAGCCGATTTATTCATAATGTAACACCGCCTTTTCACAACAGAGTCAAATTGGAAATCTATCGAAGGACTTCCTGATTTTACTGAAACTTGATCTTTACCTGTTTGAGCACTCCCCTGATCCATAAATATCAAAGGATGCTGGTAATTGACAGGGATATAATCAACAAGAAAATATCCGTCATCTAATACATCTTGAGTGATTTCGATATGCTCTGTTCTAGGGGTTACACCTGCTCCGCCTCCTACAATAGAATCGATCTGATCCTGGAGAGTCTTTGCTCCCAAGAGATTCAAAGCGATATTAGTAGCAGTCGAAGTCAAAACAGCAGAAAGCTCAGTTTCCAATATCTGGACATCCAGAGTCTGGAGAAGATTGAACTTGGCTGTATTGTTTGAGAAGAGAGTTTCCCCAGGATCTACATTTGCTGTACAGAGATATGTTGTGGTGTTTCCATTCTGAGTTGAATTAGAGGAAACGATATATCTCTTGTTTGTAGAGTCTGAAACAGCAGCAGCATCCACGATCATGGCATCTTCGTCAGCCACTTTTTCAAAGTCGAGTTGTTCTGCTGTGTCAAATAAGAGCTTTCCCTGAGCAGCCGACAAAGGCTTGAGAGGATCATTCGTTGTCAGATTGTTAACGATATCCGCTTGGGAAAGGTATGGAGAAGTCCCTGTAGAAAGGGCGTCTCCGCTTTGGAGTTGTTCTATCCCGTCAGGGCCTAGAACTAAAGGTTTTTTATCAGGCATCGAAATTCCCCGCTAGTACGGTTTATCTCGCTGCCTACTTAGATTGTAACACAGATCCGGAAAAGAGTTACAGAAATCAATTTCCCTCTGAGTCATTACTTCCTGTAACTATTGTGCCTTGACAACATCCGGTCACTACATCCCCGACAAGAGCGACTGATTTATCATTTACCTCTATGTCGAGAGATCCGGTTATGATCATTCCTGTGTGTCCACAGCCTCCGGATACAGTGTCAAAGACTGTAGCTATGCCCTGATTATTCACAGTGGAGTCAGTTGAAGCTGTGATGATAGGGCCACTCATAGGAATGGGGGGATTGTGGCACACACAGACCCCGGCCCAGATTGCATTTAGATGAGCTATTTTTGGCATTAGAAAGAAGCTGCTAAAGTATTTAGCGTATCCACCACATCTGTTTGACGTGTGTCTATATTATTACTGGTTTTTCCCGAAGTAATCAAGCTGTCAAAAATCTCAGAAGAGGTCTTCCCTTCATCCTGAAGGGTCTTTGCATTGTTCATAGATGAATGGAAGGTAGGGTTTTGTGCAGATAGGGTCGGAAAGAAATTGGACAGACAGCTTACTAAAGCAGGATCAAAAGCAGAGCCAAGGGCTGCATTCATCAGAACACTGGTAGCATCGTCCAAAAGGGTTTTGGTGTTGTTGATAGCTGTCTGAGCCTCATCAATTTTCCCTCGTTTTTCCAGAGCCTCATCTAAGATGCTTTCAATATTATCTATCAAATCCTGTTGGGTAACGATCCCTGTTAAGGTTGATATGATATTGTCCAAAAAAGCCCCTGAATCGATCAGGTTCAAGAGATTGTATTTAGCGCAGGATGTATCTGCGATCCCTTCTTTAGCTATGATCCGATCAGTAGCTGTAAGCTTAGAAATCATTCGAGCCTGAGCATTGACCGCCTCATCAGTTATAAAAGCCTCACCCGTGGTTTTAATAGATCCCTTTTCTGTCTCAAGATTATCTAGGAAATCCTTTTCAGGAGGTTCTGGAAGTCCTGTTAGATAACCGGAATGCGTTGTTCGGATTCCATCAATGAGGGTTTGGATCTGGTCTGTTTTATCTCCGAGAGGCATAAGGATATTGTATCACATTAAAACTACATACCCGGTCAAAGCAATCAATCCAGCAGAGAGTCCTAATAGCCAATTCAAAACACCATCATCCTCAGAAGACTTGTACTTCCAATATTCTCTAAAAGACTGACGAGAAACCACAATCTATTCCATAGCATCTATCAAATCCTGGTTGAGGGTTTCTGGCCCGTCCGTGTCGTATAGAAAAATCGTCCCTATTGTGAATAGAAAGTGCCTCAGTGTTCACGTTTATATGAATCGTCAGATAAATGGAACTTCCCACAGGTACGGAACCAAGATCTATTGGAAATGGCTCCCCCTCATCAAGGGTGCCACCGGGAGGGGTTGTGTTATTATCCATGTTAATGTTGCATTAGGTAGTGCCATTGGTGACTCCTCCTAATATTCCAATGTCATCCGGTGAAAAAAATTCCAAAGGAATGTTTAGCTCCTTCATTTCTTTTATTGTTTTAATTTTTAAGATTTTTTCTTCTAATTTATTAGATAATTTTCTTATGGTATCTATTTTTATAAAAATAGGATTTTCTGTATCGCCTTCTCTTATAAGGTTCATTTGTTTATATTCGTCTGCTAATTCTAAACATTGTTGTTTGCATATTTGTTTAGCCTGGTTTATTTTTTCTTCTCGAAGAACAATTAAATTGTATTTGTTGGCGGTCTCTATATCAGCCTTTTTAGCAGATTCTTTCCATCGTTTATTTTTTGAATCCCATATAGGCTTGTTTATATTTAATGGATATGGAAATTCATTTAACGGAACAAACTCAACATAATCTATAGAGTTTTTTTCTACCTCTACATTAGCAATTATATTTTTATTTTCCTTGTCTATTTTAAAACATCTTATCATTATATTAACCATACCAAATTAAAGGGAAAGATACTCATATCATTGCTTAAAAATTCTTCTACATTTGTCGTCAAGGTATTGCCAGAAGTAATTTTAAATGAACTTACTGCAATTAATAACTGTGTGACTGAAGTTGTGGATGCAAAACCACCGTAACTATTTGATTGAATTGATGTTCCCATCTTCATGGTGTAAGTTTCATCAATATCTAAAACAAACGCAGAGCTTACCGTTTTCATGTTGCATATTGCCCCCCCAGAAGAATTGTATAAAATAATGTCTCCGCCCGCATTAAAGGCCGTTTCACCTCTTCCTGCCATATATTCTAGCAGTATAGTATATCGTACTGTACCATCAGCAACCACATTGGAATATCTCTTTTGAGGAACCACAATATATTGAAATGACCATGCAACCGACAAAGAATATTGACCACCATTATATACAGCTCCTTGCGTCGGATGAACAATTTGAATAACAGAATACCTAAGCCCATATTCTGAATAATCCGAAGAGTCATCTGCTAAAGTCATAGTCAATAATGGTATTTCTATATTTGTCTCGCTCGTTTTTATAAATCTGCTCTGAATGTTAGATGTGGCCCTAGAGACATTATCTACAGGAAATCCCGTACCTACACCGGAAATTAAATTATCTACTTCCGTCTGAGTATAGACAGAATCGCCCTCTGCCACATCACCAGACCCAGTTCCAAAATTCTTATTAAAAGCTGTTCCAGTTCCTGTGAGAACCAGAGCATTCCCAGAAGAAACAGGAACTTGATTGTCTGAAATAGTTCCTGAAGTACCAATCAGTCCCTCCCAAGTAGAAACTTGACTGCCTTGGATAATAGAGATCTCGTCTTTGTTCGCTTTGGTATTTTCAAAGAGATCCTCTCCCATAGCTCCAACAGGAGAATTAGCGGAATCTGGATCGTTTGCTACTGTAGACCCCTGTACAGGCGCTCCATCGACTACCCAACGAACTGCTGTTTTTTCTTTGAAAGCCATTTAGTTCCTACTTGATTTGGTTGAGCCCGTCCAAGACTTTTTTGTATAAAAGAAGGGGCATGTGAATCGGGCCTATGTCCTTGTCAAAAATAACAAAGCCCTTGCTGTTTTCCACCCGGAGAAACGCAGAGCGTTCCCGGCCCATATCTTCGATTTCTTCTTCTCCATAAGTGAGTTCTATGTCAAATAGATTCATGGAGATTTCAATGGTTCTTTCTTTCTCTTCGAAGATTATGGAAAGTTCCCCTGTTCCTAAAATGCGGTCGTCCACATCTAATTTCACTTCCATGGAGACTAAAGGATCTTTCCAGCGAAGCTTCTTTTTAAAAGGAGAAATGAAATCATCTAACCAAGGAGCTTCAGCCAAAGCTAATTTAAGGGGAGATCGATTAAGTCTGCGTCTTTCAGAATTAGAGTAGAGTCTGGGCTCCTCTGTTGGAACCATAACGCCGGGGACTCCGCCCCCGCTCATTCTCTGAACTCTACGAGCCTCTTTGAGAGCCTCTTGAAGTTTTTGCACGATAAGCATGATTTATCCTAAATCAAGCTGCCTCAATTTAATGATAACACGAAGACTCTCAATCTATAAGAATCTAAATGCTTTCTATGGTTTTTTTGAATAGTGTTATGGCCTTGAGAACCTTCACGACATCCGTGTTCTTGGATTGTTTATGCCTGCTTGTATTCTCAATCTTGTACTCAATTGTGGTATTTGTAGTTGAGGGATTAAAAGAGATCTTCACTTTGACCGAAGGTTCTCCAACAATCGTAGCCTCCACATAAGGGATGTTTTTGTCATTATAAACAAAATCATGAGGACGGAATCCAGCAGGAGCTAAGATCTTGTAGAAAGACTGCATCCACTTTCTTATAGCGGGTTCAGAAATGTCTTCAAAACCAGGAGCATCTTCTAAAAGGGCTTGTTGCAGATCGGATAGTATGGACATAGATATTCCTCTTCTGCTGCCTTCCTGTTTATTCTACCACAACTTAACGGCTGGGTTTTACCTGTGTTGCGGTCACTGAGGTCAAAGACTCAGCCATTTTGCCAAGATTAGGACGCTGAGTAACCAGGACGATCAAAAGCCCTAAAAGAACAACAATCAAGACGAACATCTTTATTCCGATACTAAAAACCTTTTCTAAGATCTTAGCAAAGATTCCCCAAGTAGGATCTTCTTTCCAGATCTGAAGCCCCATTCTGAGTAATTGAGCAGGGGGCCTTTTTTGGTTTTTAATCATCGTTGTTAAATCTGTATCCCCATCCCCCATTGCAGAGAAATCTTTACGAACTCTTTCTGAAATAGCTTGAGTGATCGAAACTAAATCTCCCTTGGTCAGCATTGAATTCGTTATACCTTCCAGAATAGTTTTTAACTTATCCAGATCATGTTTTAGAACGCCCTGGAAAAGCTCAAGTTTGTCTACTGAGTGACGGACACAGGAAATACCTGTTGTTATATCGTATTTTTCAATGAGTCCCTCTGTCATTTCACACAGTCGGGTTTTGTGGCAGTCATCAGTATAATCGATTTTAGAAATTGCCCGGACTCCTTTGAGTCCTTTTAATTTGTTGATGACATCCTCCGAAATAGAGAGAATGACAATAGGGCAAGCAATGTTGATCTCCCGGAGCTTGTGGAAAACATCCAGCCCATTCATGGTACTGTTTAGATTGTAATCAATGTAGATTAGATCATACCCATTCTTCTCATCAATATGTTTGATAGCTTTGTGCGGGTCTGTGAAAGGAACGAACCGAAGATCTAGAAGGGATATTTCTTGAAGAGTGTCTTTCAGTAAACGAATCTCCCCTTCATTGTCGTCGATAATTCCTATTTTCTTCTGCGTGGGAGACGCCATTGCCTCCTCCTCCCATAGTTCATCTATATCAAGTGCTACATCATTCATGATTTCATTTTATATGTTTACTCACATGTCTTAATGATCCGATAATTTCGGTATCTGTCATTCCTTTTATTGAGGACTCAGAGCCACTGCTCTTAACCATGATATTTGTGATTTTGTTTTATAAGCCATAGTTTATAATACTGTAATAGGTTGTGGATCGTCGAAATCCTGAAAGACCTCTATTTTAATTTTAGCAAATTCTCTATCAACGATAGTAGATGATCCTGGCTCCCCTCCTTTTCCGTTAAACTCAACTATGAAGTAGTCAATATCATTAAAAGGGAACAGAGCATAGGCGTCCTCACCAGTAAGTCCACTATATGAAGTGAGACTTCGAGTACCAGTAATCTTCTGTACTGCATATACTAATGTAGTCATAGGCACGACTCCAGCCCCTGCGTAGCCACTACTTGATGTATACTCAAGGACTGACGTGTGCATAGCCCAGTGATACTGAGTAGTGGAGAACCATCTTGCATAGAGCGTTATAAGGTAGTCAGCTCGTGTAGACGAGAAATACGTACCAGTACCAGATCCTACTAAATTAGCAATAACAGTATGTATCATTTTAATTCTGAGACTAAAAGCTGGACTTATAGATCCTACTGATCCTAAATTTGATCCTACCTTAAGTATGTCAGAAGTTAAGTGCGTCCCAGAGTTAGGATTAGCATCACGACCTGATCCAGATAAGGTTTTCTCATACACGTTTCCTAGATTCAAACATCCAACACCTGCCAGTAAATTGTCTACTTCAGACTCCGTATAATACAGACTGTCATGTTTGTGATTACCACGAGCTACGTCAGTAGACGTTCCATTATCCCCACCTGAAGTAGTGAAGGCTTTATTGAATGCAGTTCCTGGAGCCCCTGAGAATACTAACGCATTAGATGCGTTACCTAAGAGGAATTGTCCGTCAGGTACAGAGGCTGGAGTATCAGTTAACGACTTAAACGTACCATCTGCTTCAGCTATACCTTTAACTGACTCGATATTGTCATACAGTTCCTCAGCTAACCTGTTAGGGGGACTGGTAGAAGTATCTGGAGTAAGTCCTGATCCTTGTCCTAGTTGAGCGTCTGTAGACCCAACAACACGATCAGCAACAGCATCTTTCCGTATCCATGAAATATTAGCTTTATCCTTGTACGCCATTTCCTACTCCTACGTGACAGTAATATCCCATTCGAACCGAAAAGTTATGGCAGCACTCTTATCCTGAGCTTCGAAAACCACACGAGCTACCATGATAGTTCCAGTCACAGAAAAAAGACCCATCTCGGTAATTAGAGTAGGATCTCCATCGTTAGCTTCATCAGCTAACAAAGTTCCGTTAATACGGAATGTAGTGGGGGATATTTGAGTTCCTCCATCTCCTGTTTTTGTTAAGACAGAAGCCTCTAAACTTGTGTCTGCTACATTCGTCGCTGTGCTCCCTGTCCCCACACCAAACTGAGATATCCCGTATCCTGTTTGTTGTGCTCCAGACCATATTGTACGAGCAGCTACTTCCATGAATCCATTAACGATTGTATTTTTTTTATCCACACAAAGAATATCTGAGGAATTCATGTTGGTTTGAAACAACTTGAAATGCCCCGAAACATTGGGAAAAGAAGCAACATCAATCATATAGTCAACACCAATTCCTCCGCTGTTGTTACTGCACCTGTATAAGCTACTTCATCATCGTATGCATATTCATCATCGTAAGCAATCGGAGGACATGCTGAAGATGAATATGTAACCGGATCTCCATATTTATATACACTATCGTAAAGGAATTCACCGCACTTCTTATACAATCGAAATGTATCCGAGGAACCTGACAAATCTGCCGTATCCGTAAACGAACTGTTTAGAATCCATCTGTAAATATGAAAAAACCAAGGAAGTAGATATGGATGAAGGGCATTGAATTTAGAAATAATCGAAACTATTGAAACATCAAGAGAATCTTGGTAAAGGTGAACATCAGCACACCCTCTTAGGTCATTCAGTACATCCCCATCTTTTAATGGGAGAAAAGCAGGTTCGTACCATTCAACTAAACCCGTAACAGGAGTTTCTCCTACTTGATTAACAGGAGCCCCGCCTTTATACAGGCAATACCAAACCGCTTTCATAGTCCCTTTGATCTGAAAAAAGGAATCTATAACAGATATAATCCCTCGCATGGATGCATTAAAAGCTACGGGATTGTCCTCTAGTTCGTAGACCATATCCTTGACCCCGAATTGAACCAGGAGCTTATCCAGGTCAGGATTAGATCTAGTGTCGTAAAATCTGAGGGTGCTTTGGAGTTTGTCCTCTCCCCAGACCTCTACCACATATTGAAAAACCTCTAATAATTTTTTGTTCAGAGGATATTGTAAGTGGCTTTCGGGAAAGAGTTTTTTGATATTGACCGTCAGAAACTGAAGACCAAAAGCATCTCCCAACATTTCTCCTGGGATCTCGTCTACTTTCAAATCTTTGGTAAGTTCAATCCCCTCGATTTTTACAACAGCAAAAGTATCTCTGTTCTTTGTGATCTCGACTTTTTTGAGGATGTTAGGGTTAGCTCCGTAAGCTCCGTCAGGAGATCCCACTAATCCAAATTCAGTTAGAAGAGCCTGCCCTAAAGATCCTGGGATGGATATCTTATTAAGGTGTAGGGAGACTCCACGAGCTTTGATATCTAGTAATGTAACAGACTCGCTGATTATTACCGTCAAAGGCTCGTTTTCAAATGTCTCGAAGATATCAAGTTGAACAAGTTCAGCCATAGATTATTTTGTCTTGTAGACTTTTCGAAAAAGAGATTTGAAAGTCTCTCCTTGATTTTCTGCTTTCTCTAAAAAAGAAAACATATCATCCAACACAGATTTGTCCATATTAGATCCCTTAGCTCTTGCTTTTATTTTATTGAGGATAACAATCGACTCCGATATATCAGATCGAACATCCCCTACTTGTTTAAATATAGCAAGTAGGGCTATCAGCCTCTTCTAGTTTTTGGGTTCTGTGGTTTCATTCATCATCCGGGACAGTATTGATCCAAGCGTCATTGAACAAAGCTTTCCCTTTTTTAAGTTCAGCTATTGTTTCATCGCATATCTCGTTAGCCATTTTGCGATCTTCGGAGTTCCACTGACCATCAAAATGCGTCCAGACTCCTTCGATATCATCCAAGCCCTCTCGAATGCTTTTGGCTAACTTTTTTAAGTCTTGTTCATAATCCCAAGCCGACTTGATGCGTTCTAGCTTTTTGGCTTCTATTGTTTCATTCAATTGTTCACATAATGTTTTCATTTTATGCTCCTGTAATTTAAATATAGCAAGTAGGGCTATCAGCCTCTTCTAGTTTTTAACTAATGGATCGACAACCTCATCGTCTATACCTATTTTACGGGCGTACCCCGCCAAGGCATTGGCATCCCAGTCCTTTATTTTTTTATCGACATCAGATAACGAATTGCCCTCGTTAGTCTTTGCTCTAGATTTTCTTAGTTTTTCAATTGCTTTCATATCTTCTCCTATATCCGAGATGTCCCGGCGACAATTACATCTCGCAATTGCA
>Ga0208299_1000114_pt1 | contig 75955 bp, 62 predicted proteins | sample 15_taG_FD_184089 | JGI IMG/M metagenome (GOLD analysis project Ga0208299, IMG submission 184089) | Marine viral communities from the Subarctic Pacific Ocean - 15_ETSP_OMZ_AT15312 metaG (SPAdes) (version 2) | ecosystem: Environmental > Aquatic > Marine > Oceanic | place: Pacific Ocean | collected... | reverse complement strand
TGATAAGGCCCAATAGCATTGCCATTGTCACCCTTAGCACCTATGCCCTCATTGGGACAGCCTCCAGTCTCCACTTGTCTCAGGGCATCTAGTATGTCCCTATTGGAGTAGGTCTTAGTGTTAGCACTTGCCATGCTCACCAGTGAGAGGAAGCAAGTGATGGCGATAGCGTAGTACATGATGCCCTTGAGGCATGTCTTTGTTAGATCGTTCATATGTATATTATCGTCTATTTGGAGGCATAAAGCAACCCCTTTGTGTTGTTTATTTTTGAATCGTCATAAGTGCTTGTCAATACTATACTTATGACCGTTCAAACCGCCGGAAAATCTCGCGTTGATGGGACTCCTATGTACGGCTACGCGACCTATAGATACCTATACAAATATTATTAGAGGGACTCCTACTTGTTTTAAGGGACTCCTAATAAATAAAAAAAATTGGGACTCCTAATAAATAAAAAAAATTGGGACTCCTTTAAATCTACCCTAGATACAGTATGAGTAAATTCGGACAACCCCTTACAACAGGAGGCCAATCTTCATTCGGGGACGGGGATGGTGGTCCTTCCTGGAGAAAGTGTAGATATTTTAGACTTCGCCTGAGATTAGATGTTGAGTATGAAAAAGATAAGCCATATCTGACGCCCATAGGGGGAGGTGATTGGGAAGGAGAAGTTAAGCTTAAAGCAATTCTCGCTATAGACGATTTGAGTGATCATTTTGATTGTGATACTGTCGGTCATGTTGATAATCCTAGAAAATGTCCTACACGCTGTCAATATGAATTAATGGAAAATAATTTTAATGGAACTTATTGTCTAACTAAAGAGGAAGGATTCGATCCTTTTGATGTCAATCATGCCCATTGCAAAAAGACGACTAAGGATTTAGGGTTTTGGTTATCAAGAAAACCTTGTTCGGCCCACTTGCCATCAGATAAGAAGACAGCTTGTGATTGGGGTGACTTCCCAGGCGACGGAGGCACCTGGATCTTACGCAAGGTCCTGGGGGTAAAAGCCCATTGCAAATTATACTGCAAGGCTCACCACTATATCATTTGTGACAAACGATGGATTACTTGTGATCCCGAACGTGAATTAGTTGAGTTTTTTGGAACTGACGGTGGAGAAAAATCAATTGATTTTAATCAAATGCCTGGTGGGGGCGAAAAAGGTAAAGCGTTGACAGCATATAAAGTTTTAGAAACGATTGGGAAATATAATGCCCTTGCTGATGCGGCTGCTGCTGGAGGAGATTCAGATTCCGCTAAATGTAGTATTTGTAAATACCTATGTTGTTTATTCCAAGCTATGGCTCCCACCTCCTCTTACAACGGGAAAGGGGGAGACGTTGGGTGTAACAAAGAGGATTGCGGTACGATAGGAGGAATTCTACCTGCATCGTTAGGAGGATGTGAAGCTAAGTGTGGAGAAGCTTGGGAAATGTTTTTGTCTGGATATCCATGCCAACCTAAAGATACAGCAGGGGATGATAGTTTTACTTTGCTATGGAATGGTGATGGAACTTGTATTGGTTGTTGTGGAGAAGACTGGACTCCAACTGGACCTTAAAAAAATTCGGCGCAAAAACCTCCAAGATCTCCTACATATAATCAGAGGATAGGAATAAATAATGGGACAAACACCGATGGTTGATGGAAAAGGATATATTGATGTAACTTCTGCTTTAAAGCTGAAAGAAGCTGAGGGTAGAGTTGAGGTAGATAAATTACAAGCTGAGTCTGACGCTAAGTTCAGAGAATTACTCATAAAAGAAAGTGCAAAGGAAACTGCTTCTAAGCACCTCGCAAAATTTGCAGGGCTATACTTATTAATTCTCGTACTCGCGTTCATTGGTAGTATTAAATTCATTCCATCAGAAAGCATAGCGGTCGTGGCGGGTTTAATCACACTGGTAGTGACGAATCTGAGTACGATTTTGAAAGGAATCGTAGAAAACGGACAAGGAAAAGAGGATGAGTTATTAGGAGGTAAAAAATGAATCCAATATGGGCAGTATTTTTCAAGGACAGGTTTAGAACACCATTTTCAGTTTACAGAATGAGTTTAGCAGAAATTTTAATTTTGCTTGGGCTTGTTGCTGGGGCTGGAATTGGGATTGCTAAAGGAATTGACTGGATCTTTGAATTAGAAGGTGAAACTTCTAGCGTAAATGACAAATAAAAAGAATAAGAGGTACAACAACAAAGGACCTAGATACTTTGAGAAGCTAGGACTAATACAAAAGAAGTTAAAGAACTTCTTCAGACTAGAATCAAAAAGAAAACACGGAAGGAAATTTAATAATGGATAGAAACGAAGAAAAACTTAGAGCGAGACTTGCTAGAGCGAAAGGTGGACACCGTAAGGTTCTCCAAAGGAAATTAGATAGGCTGGTGGGTTCAAGGGCTACTGTTGAGACTCCCGAAGCTCCTGCTCCTGCTCCAACTATCAAAAAACCTGCTCGGAAGAAGACCAGCAAGAAGAAATAGACCAACAGCAGAGACGGTGCCCTACGCCTTTCTGCGGTTTGGGACTTCGCACCTACTCTCCATCAGTAATGGTGGAGAGTTTTGCTTTTTTAATCTTTTATTTCTATAGGGAAGACATTATTTGCGATAAATGCTTCCCTATTTTTATGCCAAGAGTCTCTTCCCACTAATTCACCTCTAGAATTATGTAAAATACGCATATTTACTACTTTATTAGTGAACCCCTTAAGAAAAGCTTGGGAAGTATAGTGAATATCATAGAAATCCCACTCTCCTTCAAAATATTCGGGCTTTTCTAAGCCTACTTCATCTAAAACTCTGCGCTTTGCTGCTAAGAAGAGCCCATCAAGTACCACAACTTCTCCTGGGGGGCCATATTGGGTGATATACTCTTTCTTTTCTGGGTCTAGATGGAGTACTTCTCCTCGATGCTTACCGTATTGCCACCTAGTTTGATCCCACCAGACGGCATCGGGGCCTAACTCCATAGTTCCTGCTGGGCCAATGAACCCAACCTCGTCTGGAGCTAATGCTTCCTTTAGTTTGTTGAGAAAAAGCTCTGGATTTTCTCTGATTTCTATATCATCGTGACAGAATATAATTATATCTTCGGGGTCTGGGTCAATCTTCTGAAAGGCTCCATTATAAGCAGCGAATAATGATTGAGCATTAGATAGTAAATATACTTTAACCCCACCAATACACAAAAAACTAAGTAATTTGTCCGTAGTTGGAGATACCTTGTTTCTATCTCTAGTACATATAATAGCGTGTATGTTCATATACTATAATATATGGAACAGAAGCTATTTTTATGGAAAATCAAAGATTATTAGAAGAATTTAAGAGATGTACGAAAGATCCTCTGCATTTTATCTCAACTTATATCAAAGTTACACACCCTGTTCGTGGTCTGGTTCCCTTTAAACTGTATCCTTTTCAAGAAAGAATCCTTGAAAATTTAGAAGGGAATCGGTTTAACATCCTAAGAAAATTTAGACAAGCAGGATGTACTACAATTGCAGCCGCTTACTCTTTATGGATGATCATATTTCAGAAGCATAAGCAAGTAGTTATTCTTTCTAAGGGTGACGCAGAATCAACAGAAGTTTTAGATAGAATTAAACTTATGTATGATGAACTTCCGTCCTTCCTAAAGCCAGGAATTCAGGAAGATAATAAGCATACGCTTAAACTGATGACAGGTTCTACTATTAAATCTCGTCCTTCAGGAAAGCAGTCGGGACGTTCCTTGGCGGGATCTCTCCTCATAGTTGATGAGGCTGCTTTTATTGAAAATATTGACACTATTTGGGCTGCTGTCTATCCTATTATCTCCACAGGAGGTCGTGCTTTCGTTCTCTCTACTGTTAATGGTATTGGTAATTGGTTTCATGATGTTTATCAAAAAGCCCTAACTGGAGATAACTCTTTTAATCCTATTGATATTAGGTGGCAAGAACATCCTGAGTATAATTATAATGAAAATTATAGTCATCTCTACGAGACGATGGAAGAAAAGGGTTTGGATATCCATAAGTGGGAAGAAACCACTAAGGCTAATATGCCTATGAAGCAGTGGCTTCAGGAATATGAATGCTCCTTCCTAGGAACAGGAGATACTTACATTGAAGGAGAAGTTCTAAAGGCAATTTCATCTCAAACAAGCGAAGAATACTTTACGAAGTACAATAATAGAATGCGAGTTTGGCAAGAAGCAAAACCCCAGTATGAGTATTTAATTTCTTGTGATACCTCTCTAGGGAGAGATCGAGATTACTCGGCATTTCATGTGATTAATATGTACAACGGACAACAAGTTGCCGAGTTTTATTCCAATAGAACCCCAATAAATGACTTTGCTAAAATTTTATTTAATGAAGGTATGCTATATAATGTAGCGCACATAATCTGTGAGCGGAATACTATTGGAAATAACTTAATCGACTGGCTCTATAATATTTATGAGTACGAAAACTTGTGGGCTGATGACAAGGATGAAATTGGCTTTCAGGTAACTGCGAAGAATAGAGAAAGTATACTAGCTGAACTAGAAGAAGCGGTCAGAACCGACTTAATCAAGATTAATTCGACTCGGACTTGCGACGAACTGATGACATTTATTATAAACGAGAACGGTAAAGTAGAGGCTGAGAAGAATCATCATGATGATTTGGTTATGAGCCTTGCCTTAGCCGTTCATGCTTATAAAAACTTATTGGATACTACTCATATTGAGTTTGTATCAAAAATTGAGAAAGAACAAAAACCCCTTATGCCAAGTAAAAATTATAAACATAATTTCAAAACTGCTTATGGTGGAATGAGTGAGGAAGATTTTAAATGGCTGATGAAGTAAATGATGAAGTAAATGATGAATTAAATGAAAGTGGTTATACTACTTTTGGTGGGACCCAGAACCGTGCGGGGGGAGTTTATACCCCTACAGGTCCTATAGGTCGCTTTTTTGCTAAATTCTTTGCAACCAAAGCTCAAGTTACGGTACAAAAAGCCATTGATAAGGGGAAGGTGCTTCCTGAGACAGGAGACACCGTTATTAGTACGGAAGTTATTAAGGATCAAGAGATTGATGGTGCCCCCGCTGTTGGAGGAATTCAACGAAACCCTATCCTACCACAGCTTGAACTTAACCGTAGAAGACGATACAAAGAATATGAAGAGATGGATGAATATCCCGAGATCGGTGCTGCCTTTGATATTTATGCTGATGATTCTTCTCAAAAAGGAACCCGTTCAGAGCGTTGGACTATTAAATCTGAAAATGATTTAGTGGTTGATGAAGTTACCACACTTTTTGAAAGAATTAATTTACATAGATTTCTTTGGGATATTATCAGAAATACTGTTAAGTATGGAGACTGTTTTACTGAGCTAGTTTTAGATGTTAAAAAGCCAGAAGAGGGTATTAAAAAACTTAAAATTCTTAATCCCAATTGGATTCTTAGAGTAGAGAATGAGTATGGGTATCTCAAGAAGTTCTTACAAGAAATTCCCAATTTAGAATCACTTCAGTATTCCGAAGTGGGTCAGTCTGAAATGGCTAGACCAGTTAAGTATATTGAACTAGATAAACACCAAATTGTCCATTTCAGACTTCATACTTCCGACCCAATCTTCTACCCTTACGGTAAATCAATCGCTGCGTTATGTCATCGTGTATTCCGCTCTCTGAAGATGATGGAAGACGCAATGATGATTTATAGACTTTCACGGGCTCCTGAAAGACGCATTTTCTATGTTGATACAGGAAACCTGCCCACTAGCAAAGCTGAGATGTTTATTGAGCGTCTGAAGCAGAAGTTTAAGAAAGAGAAATATTATAACTCTCCTAAAGGAACCATTGATTCACGGTACAACCCCATGTCTATGGATGAGGATTTCTTTGTTCCAACAAAGAACGGAAGGGGAACTAAAATTGATACACTACCTGGGGCGACTAACTTGGGTGAGATTGAAGACGTTCGGTATTACAGGGATAAGCTTCTTGCTGCCTTGAAGGTGCCTAAGGATTACCTTGTAGAGAAGGATAAGTCCCCAGAACGAAAAGCGAACCTTTCCCAGCTTGACGTTAAATTTGCTAGAACTATTCAAAGAGTTCAGATTGACATTGAAGCTGGTTTAGAGAGTTTAGCAAAACGTCATTTACAATTACGAGGATTTCCTGCCTCTCTTATTAAAAAACTAAAGATTTCTCTTCCTGAGCCTTCTGATATGTCGGCTAAGAGAAAACTTGATATTGATGAGCAAAAAACAAGAGTTATTCAAGCTGTTCAAGGATTGGCTCTTTTCTCTAAAGAATCTATCTATAGAGAGTTCTATGATATGACAGACGAAGAAATTCGTAGAATGCAATCTGAAATTGAAGAAGATCAGAAGAAGGATATGGAGCAACAACAAGAACAGGCAGAGGCCGCTGCTCCTGGGCCTGGAGAGGCTGGTGGGCAAGAACCTGCTGAGAATGCTCCTCCGACAGCTAATGAGGAAGGGGGTTCTGAGTTGGAATCCTTACGGGATTTAGTTCTAGAAGAAGACAAAAAGAAAGTTATTTCTAGAATAATTAAAAAACAACAAGAAAAAGCGAAACCAACGACTAAAAACTAACATATATAAGTTTAGAGTTCGTAAAAATGGAGATTAAAAATGTTTTCGAAACTATTTGAAGAAAGAGATAAAACTATTACTCACCTCGTTAAGTTAGGTGATTGCATAGCCAGATCTTTGAGAGAAAATGTAAGCTTGTTTGCTATTGATAGCAATAATTCACAAGTTTCCTACCTCACAGAGAGTGGTAAAGTTATTAGTGGAGAGTATTCCACTGATCAGGACGTAACCCTTGATTCTATCAAGGTACAAGATTCCTCTGTTTTTGAAGACGGAGAACAGCTTGATTCCTTTGTAAATGAGAAAATTCATAATTTCATTGAAGGAATCCATTATGGAGAGTATTCTTCTGCTGATGAATCTTTTTCTGATGTGTTGTCTCTTTGGGAGAATCGACTTAAACTATCAACAGTCCAAGCTAAACTTTATGAGCAATCTAGTAGATTAGCTGCTGTTGAGAAGATTGTCGAATCTTCTGAGTTTCAAAAACTTATTGAGGTTTCTCCCCAACTTCAAGAGTTCTTAAAAGAAAACTTTGAGAAAATTACCTTAGTTCCTGAAGTTAGAAATGCAATAAATCTTTCTAACGCAGTTTCTCAGGCATTCAACTTCCCAAAACTAACTTTAGAAGAACTTGAAGAAAATCAATCATATATTCTTAAAGACGGAGTTACTCCTTCTATTTATGATATGGTTTGTCGTCAAGAGTTAGTAAAACGAGAGCTTATTGAATCTAAGAAAAGTTTTGATACGATTTGGGCTGATAATGCTTCAATTCAAAAACTTACAGGAATGATTTTTGAAGGTGATGAGGCTGTTGTTGCGGCGTTATCTGAAGCTCTTAAAGAAGTTCCTTATCTTGCTTTAGCTTCTAAGAAGAGTTTGTTTAACACTTTTTCTAATTGTCTTTCCCATGCAGACGGTATTGGGGTTTCTGATAAGGACATTCAAGGCTTTGCATCTCGCATTTTTGAATATAAGAAAGATGTTAAGAAAGCTTTTATTCAAAATATTAACGAAAAGTATGGAGTTAATATCCAGAACCTCCAAAACCCAGCATCCTTTAAGAGCTTGGCAAATACTCAGGTTGTAATTTTTGAAGCACTTTCCCGACTATCTCCTAAGGGTTCAGTGCTTAAAGAAGTTCTTTCTGAAATGGCACAAGGTCTGAAAACTAAGTCTGGTGTTGAGTGTATTGATGTTAATGATTACCTCTTAGAGATGTTTGTTGCGGCTGGGTATGATGAGGTTTTAGAGGAAGCTGCTTCGGCTCCTGCGACAAAAGTGGACTTCAAACGAGTCAGTAAAGAGCTTACCGATATTAAAGATTTAGTAAAAAATCTTGAAACTACGGTTAAAGATCAAGAATACCCCAGCGACGAGACTTTGGATGATAAGGCACTCGCAGACAAAGCGGCTAAGGAGACTCCTGAAGCACCCCCTGAGGCTGCTGTTCCTCCCCCTCCAGCGGAGGAACCCGTTCCTGGTGGGGAAGAAGAAGGTGCTGCCCCTGAAGAGGAGGAGGCTCCCCATGTTGCCCCTGAGGTAAAATCCGAGGATGAGGCTATTAATGATTTATCTAATCTTGAAAATATGGTAGCTGATATAGCTACTGAACTTGGGATGGCTGGTGATGATGATAAGGAGAAAGAATAATGGATCTTATAACAGGACAGAGAACTTTTTGTTTAGGTCTTTCTGGGGTAGGAGCCGCAGATGTAACAACGACTACGGATATCCCTTTTAGGGATTCTGGGGGGAATGATATTAAGTGTAACTATCTTTCAGTAAAAAGTACCTCTATAACCGCAGGTTTAAATGCTATGGTATTAGTAGAATTGAGTGGAGTATCTCATGAAGGAAATGCAGTTTTAAATTCTCTGAGTGCGCTACCTGATGATAAAGATGTTCCTAATGCAAGTGGTGTTTGTGGTTTTGCAGTTCCTTGTGGTTATTTAACTCTGGGAGAAGGTGAGTGGCACGGCAGTAATGGACAAGTTGCAACAGGAATAAGACTAGTAACAACGAGTAGTCATACTGCTAAACTTAATTTATCTATTACCTACGGAAACCTATTCCCATTAAATACTATAAGAACTACTAATAATTTGATATATGATGCGGGAGTGTAGCCAGGAGGCTTTTTTAAGTGACAGACTTTTCAGGATTAGTTGCATTAGATGCCGATGAATTAGGGAGACCTACTGGATTAAAGGCAATGACAGCAGATGATACTATTTCTAGTAGTGTCCTCACTAGAAATATTAGAGATGTTGTTACCACTGTAGAAGATTCTTCTGGTACTTGGGAGGAGGGAGGAGCAATATCTACAGACGTTAGTAGTAGGTGGGAGGATACTTTTGGAGTTGTAAGTTCTACTACAGACGGATCAGCTTATTGGATTTCCTCCTATAACTATTCATTATGTGCTTGGGATACTGTTTCTGCTACTTCTGGAACTTGGACTGGGGGAGGGGTTTCCGCTGATGGGTATGAGAATTGGAATGCTGCGTTAGATACTGTTAGTAGTACTACGGACGGATCAGGCTTTTGGGTTTCAGCATATAACTATTCATTATGTGCTTGGGATACTGTTTCTGCTACTTCTGGAGCTTGGACTGCTGGAGGAGATGCTAATGTTGATACGGCTGTGTCTGGTCCGTGGGAGAATACTTTTGAGAATGTTAGAGATACATCCTCTCTCCGAGATAGAGTTTTAAACTATATTACAGACGGTTCTGGATATATAGGAGAGGTTAGTTCGTTTGTTGTTGATGCTTCTACTGACCTAGTAAACGCATCAGGAACCTTTGAAACCTTCTCTGGTAATATGGAGACTAGTACTGCTGGGTTGTCTAGTATTGTAGATGCTTTTTCAGGAAATGTGGAAACTAGTGTGGTTACTATTGATGGGAATATCACTACGAACACAACAAACATCGGTAGTATTGATTCTAGAGTAACTACTGTAGAAAGCCAAGTTCCTTCTGCTGTAGGCTATAGTGATTGGGATAGGACAACGGCTTATGTAACTGATGCTTCTACTGACCTAGAAAACGCATCTAGTACCTTTGAAACCTTCTCTGGTAATATGGAGACTAGTACTGCTGGGTTGTCTGCCCTTGTAGATGGTAGTACAGCTATCTTAGACACTAGTACTGATGCCTTGAATGTTTGGTCAGGTTCAGTCGATACTAGTGTGGTTACTATTGATGGGAATATCACTACGAACACAACAAACATCGGTAGTATTGATTCTAGAGTAACTACTGTAGAGAGTCAAGTTCCTTCTGCTGTAGGATTTAGTGATTGGAATAGAGTAACGGATTATGTAACTGATGCTTCTACTGACCTAGAAAACGCATCTAGTACCTTTGAAACCTTCTCTGGTAATATGGAGACTAGTACTGCTGGGTTGTCTAGTATTGTAGATACTTTTTCAGGAAATGTGGAGACCAGTGTAGTTACTATTGATGGAGATATTACTACGAACACAACAAACATCGGTAGTATTGATTCTAGAGTAACTACTGTAGAAAGCCAAGTTCCTTCTGCTGTAGGATTTGGTGATTGGAATAGGGTTAGGGATTATGTAACTGATGCTTCTACTGACCTAGAAAACGCATCTAGTACCTTTGAAACCTTTTCAGGTAATATGGAGACTAGTACCGCTGGGTTGTCTGGTATTGTAGATACTTTTTCAGGAAATGTAGAGACCAGTGTGGTTGATCTTGATACTAGTACTGATGCCTTGAATGTATTTTCTGGTTCGGTTGAAGCTAGTACAGCCACTCTAGATGCTCAAGTTCCTTCCGCTCCTGGTTTTGCTGGTTGGGATAGTACAAAGACTACAGTAGATGCTGGAGCCTCTAACTGGGACACTGCATATAGTACGGACTTGTTTCCTTCAGCAGTAGGCTACGCTAATTGGGATAATGCCGCTACTTGGGGTGATGTATCAAGTACAAAGTCTTTAGGAGGTACTGCTCCCGCTGCTACAGTATCTGCAATTACAGTAAGTGCTTGTCCCGTTCCCGCTCCTTGGATTTATGTTCGGCAAACGAATAACGAGCAGTCTACAGCGGATCAAACAGACTTTTATTTTGGTGGAAATGCTGCTGACGCTGGGACTTCTCCTGCAACTACCTCTTATGAACTATCCCCAGAACTTATTACTTGGGTTCCCACTTATCCAGAGCATATATTAATAGCAGCTACTGGGTATTATGAAGTTATTTTTTATGGTAGTTTTTATCTACCCGCAGGATCGAATAACCCAACCACAATTACACAACAACTGCAAACTAGTGCCATGAGTATAGAAACTACTCGAATTTCCAAAGTTCTTCAAATGAGAAATAATGCGGAGCCAACAGATGCTGGACTTCATTGGATTGGGTATTTAATGGCAGGGGATAAACTTGGAATTCAGATTACTGCTGATGCCACTACAAATTTGAGAGAGGGATCTACATTCACTTGTAAGAGAATAAATTAAAGGAAAAACCTAATGACACAAGAAAGAAAAACATTTATAACAAAGGACACACTAATGCCATTAGGTATGGTTATCGCTCTCTGTGGAGGGGTGGTCTGGATAAGTACTCAGCTTAATGGTATCAATTATAAGCTGGATATGTTGGAAGGGAAGCTGGAGGATCAGTGGACCAAGAGAGATATGGAAAACTGGGGTCTTAAACTAAAAATGGGAAACCCCGATATAACAATTCCCACCTTGGAGAACTAATATGAAGTATTTAACGAAAGAGAACATTTTACTTGCTATGGTTGGGTTTTTATTCCTTGCCAAGGCTAACGACCTCAGACAGTCCCGTAGAGGCCCTGAGAGAGCCCGTGGTGCAATCATGGAGAGAATGCGTGGTATGGACCGCTCTGACTGGGGATCCCGTACAGAGGGAATGCCGAAGGCTAGGAAGGGCAAAGCAGAAAAGGTCGTTTTAAGCGAAGACTGCTGTGAAAAGAAAAGCTAATCTAGCATGTGGTTCTGTTTAGCAGCCCTAAGTAGTCGCCACATATAATTATCTTTAAGAGACCCTAGGACGGTTATAGTATTTGTTAGTTTAGTGAGGGTGGCTTCACTAATCATTTTTTTATCTATAATTTGTTTAATATCTTCAATTAATGTCAGGAGATTATTTCGATCATCTTCTGACATTTGAAATACTTGCTTTTCTATTGATTGTCTTGTTTTCATTTTTGATTTAACATACTTTAACAGTATGTCCTTCTTTTTCATAGTGACGCTTCCTGGAAAGGGAGTGTTCTCTTAGGTATTTTTCTTGATCTAGGAAATCATAGATATATACTACTTCTTTACTGTCGTGCCGTCTTAATGCTCTCCCAAGAGCTTGAAGAGTGGCTATCTCTGATTTCATACCCCGTGCATTAATAAAGTGGGTTATTTCCTCAATGTTAATCCCCGTTTGGAGGATTTTAGTGCCAATGAGGATACTAGAATCTCCGCATCCTCTGAATCTAGATATAGCGTTATACCTCTCTCCGACCGAATTAGCCCCTTCCAGGAATTCGCACTGTCCCCCAAGTAAGTCTTCCAAGGCTCTTCCGTGATCAAGCGACTTGGTAAGAATAAGGATACGGGCTCGCTTGTTTTGTTTTTTGATGTCATTTACAATCTCCTTTACTTTGTTGTTTCTTTCTTCATTGTTTACAATATATTCTTCGTAAACATCCAAATAAGACATGTCTTCATCTAATCCACTCGCAGAATAAGGTCTTTGAATTACTTGAATAATTGGTTTTGTGAGTTTCCCAGAGTCTACCAGATCAGCAGTGTTTACAACTTGTAGAGTGCTGCCTAGGGTTCCTTCTAAGTTATACCTTGGGATGGGATCATTCGGAGGCGTAGCAGTAAATCCTAGACGATACAAAGCCTTTGGAAAACTTTTTAGGGCTGCTAGTGTAGTTTTTCCGTTAGCAAATTCATGACACTCATCCACCATCAGCACCTCAGTTTCTTCCAGATGTGTATCGAGAATCTTTTCAATACTTTGGATCGTACAAAGCATAATATCCCCGTAAATATAACCTTCACCATAACATAGACCAACATTATCAATTCCGCAATCGTCAGTAAGAAATTTATAAGTTTGTGTGAGTAATTGTTTTGCATTGAAAAGAATAACCATTTTTCGTCCCGCTAAAGCTTTAATTAACCCAGCCATAATTAAAGTTTTACCTGAACCTGTAGGGGATTGGATTATACCGCGCTTATTTTGAAGGCCAAGAGCAATAAGCTCTTGTTGGTAGTCATAGTACTTAAATCCATCTATTTGGTGGTCCTGGGGAGAAAAATCTTCAGGTACTAATATCTTCCAAGTATTGTTTACTATCTCTGGTTCACACTCAATCTTCTTTAAATCTTCAAGAATACTACATAATAGTCCTGATTTAAAAACACCTGATCTAGAAATAAAGTGTGTTTTTCCATCCCACTGCCTTCTTTTGTAGGCAGCCGAGTACTCTGCTCCTGGAATTTTAAAGGAGTATCGCTCGTATAGGGCACGAAGAAGTTCGGGATTATCCGTCTCGATGCGTGAATTTAATGTATCTACATGGATCTTCATCACACTATTATAGTTTAGATAATCCCTTAATGGAGTTTATATATGATAACAAACGATCCAAATGCTGACGCTGCAAAGCAGAAAATTATTGAGGACCTACTGAAAGAGGTGCCCTCGGACACAGCACTAGAGGTACAACTACCCTCTGAGTGTAGAGCCTATACTTTAGAAGATGAGGATATGCCAATTACCGTGCGGCCCATGACCTTTGAGGATGAGAAAGCTATTGTAGGGGCTAAAAAGAATGATGACCCAGTAAACCTAGTTTTACAGAGATGTGTTACTAATATTAAAGTAATGGATCTTCTTCCTATGGATAAGCTTTATTTAATTATGAAGTTGAGAGAAATCTCCTATGGTGATGACTACAATACTCTCCTTTTATGTCAAGAATGTAAAGCTGAAAACCCTACAACGGTTAAGCTTTCTGAGCTTAATGTAAACCCTGTTCCTGATGATTTTGAAGATCCTATCACTTTTACTCTACCAATTGCAAAAAAAGAAATTAAAGTTAGACAACCTAGAGTGAAGGATGAAAGACTTTTCATGGATACAGAACAGGCCCTAGATCAATTATGGCGGTTTGTGACAGAGATCGAAGGACATACTGATAAGTCCATTATTTCCGCAGTGATGGATAAACTTCCTCTCAAAGATGTTAGAACCATCTTAAATGCTATAAAGTCCGAATATGGTGTTGACACTAAGATTAAATTTATTTGTAAGGACTGCGGAGGGGTGTCGGTCGTAGATCTGCCAATTGACGCAAATTTTTTCGATGTGAACTAGATGAAGTAATTGATGTCGATTCTCTTCTTCTAGAAGCCTATATACTTGTGAAACGAGCGCATTTTACATATTCCGATGTAAAAACTATGACTCGTACAGAGAGAACCATATTCTTAAAATTACTAAGAGAAGATCTAGAGAGAGAACAAGATGCAATTAAACGAAGTAACGCTAGTTGATAGATTTAACCGTCCAAGCGTGGGTGGAAAAGTAGCAATTAGAACGCTATTTATTAATGACGGTGAATTTATTGATCCTTATGATGTTAGTGCTTGCACTATCTTTGCTAAGTTATCTAATGCTTCCCCTAGCTCTATTGTTGATACTGACGATGGGTTAATCAAAAGTGATGCTACTTCTGTAGTTTTAATGAACTTTGGGGTTTCTGGTGGGGTTGCTCCAGATACTCATGATGGGTGGTCTCTAGACGATACTGGAGCGGTAAGAGTAACAAGCAATAAGTTGGCCGATACAGCGTGGTTCCCTGCTTATGTCCCAGGACCCCAAGCAAGTGGGATTTACCGAGTAGGTGTTGGAGACTATGTTGCTGTTCTAGATGGTAATATCAGTTTGTCAGGTGGTTACAATATTAGATATCCTTTTAATAACGGAATTACAGTAGCCAACGCTGCTTCCTCTGTTCAGGACTACATTGATGTTTGGACTGTAAAACTTTTTGATACCTCTGAGTACCAACTCTTTATTAATAACTTCAGTCTCTATAACGATACCTTTACTACGATCACAGAACCCCTTCTGATTACTACTCGTAACAAACTTCTCAACAAGAAGCTTCGTTATGGGGAAAAAATTGATATGAAGATTACGACCGATATTACGGTTCAGAATAGTACTCTTTCAGAAGAAACCAAGAATATCTTGAAGGATTATCAAATCACTAACCCTAAGATTATGATTAAACGGGTTAATGATGATAGTGTTAATCAACCAGCTTGGTCCAACCTTTTTACGGCTGATCAAGATGCCACAACTACGACAGATAATACAATCCTTTATACTTTTGACACAGATGCTCCGGGGAACCTAGGCACAGGGACATTTATCATTGTGGCTAAGTACTCTTATTTAACCCAGGACTTCGTAACTCCTCCGTTCTATTTTACTATTAGTTGAATTTAGATAATATTTTTTAAAAAACATCTAGGAGATAGCCTAGATATGGTAGAGGAAAAATATTATGGTATCCACACTAAACCCCACAGCTATTGCGGGAGCCCCAGGAACGGGGCTAAACACTTCTGGAGACACTAGTTCTTGCGACTTTGCAGATTGGCACACCCACACACAAGTAGGCAACGGGATGTGGAAGAGGGTCTTTGTTTATGATACTGCACCTACTTTATCTAACGGTGTTGCTTCTGGTTGTCCTCAGGTTCTTTATAGTTATGTGGATGTTAACTTCTCAGTTCAGGTAGTGGAAGAACTTGAAAAAGCTTCCTATTGTAGTGGGCTGTACCAAAGACAAGGATTGCAGCTATTTAGTGATAGTAGTACTGGAGGATTAGGTCTTTCTGGAACTTTCACTACTAGTGCTGTTGGCTATACCCGCAGAAAATGGGTTCTTAATACTGATAAAGAATCAAACTGCCAACAAACATCAAATGTTGTTGTTGGAAAGCTGCCAGGAGCATATAATCCCACATATGATACTTCAGCTACCATAGGTTCCCATGTTGCTCAAGTGCTAATGGCTTGTGAAACACAGTGTCCGACCTTTAATCAAAATTTAGTTGATTACTAATCTGATACTCGAAATCGTAGGAAGTGGTCTTTTCCGTAACCCATTGGAATAAGTCTTCATCTGCCACATGAGCCTCGTTCCAGTCTTTAAACCCTGAGGGTGGAGGACAGACTTCAAAGCCTTCCATCCTCAATTCTTTTCTGGTTCTATCAAATTTGCTAACCCCTCGTTGACCAGCATCGTCATTGTCATAACCTAGAATAATCTTCCCCTTGAAGGTAGACAAAATCTCTGCTTGTCGTAGGCTAATAGAGCTTCCGATGGTAGCTGTAGCGTTTACTCCTTGAAGTTGCAAGGAGCGAGCATCTAGAGGCCCCTCACAGACAACTAGGTGATCCATATTCTCAGAGTAGGGATACAGGATATCAGAAGGTTTGGGAGCAATCTCTGTAGAAGGGTTCAAGTACTTAGGAGACATATCATACAATGCCCTGCCCTGGAAGTAGTAAACCACCCCTTCATCACTTTTGAATGGAATAATAATCCGATCTTTAAATCTTCCGTCAGTACATAAGTAAAAGGCATCAAGTTCTTCATGGTCAGTATTGAATAGCTTCCTACCCCAAATGAAGCTCCACGCATCTAGTATTTTTTTATCTTCTGAGTGTCCTGACCTCAATGTAATAGGAGTAAGTTTGCTTGTGTCTAGCTCTAATTGATTCTCTGTTCTAGCTAATTCGGGAACCTCTTCCCCAAGGAACTCAAAGTTCCTAATAATAAGATCTCGTTGAGCCCTGAAGTAAGGAACACCTTCTACTTCTGAATAAAGTCTGGTGAAGTTTCCTGATCTTCCTGTCTTAAAGCACTGCCACATACCACTATCTACATTGACGCTCATGTGCTTCTTCCAGTCGTTATTCACGAACAAGGACTCCATGATAAACTCACGCCCACTAGCAGAGAGTTTGCCAATATCCCTGAAGTTCTGCGTAATATAGTCTCTAATAAACTGAGGTGCTATTATGTACATAAAAACAATTTCCGAATCTAAGTTCCAGACATTTAAACAATGCCAACTGAAATACCGTTATCGGTATGTTGAGCGTCTTCCTGAGCCTCCTGAGACCAACACCGAAGCTCTCCACTTTGGGTCTTATATCCACAAGGTCCTAGAGGACGGGGTGAACGCAAAGACTCAAGATGAGATGCTGTTGATCGCTGAAGAGGTGAAGGGCTCATACAAGGTATCAAAGAAGTATGAGGGCAAGGATTTAAGATGTATTGACAATTTTCTTAAGTTCAATGCAAAGTTGGGAGAGACCGTAGGGACCGAGGTAGTCTTCGAAGTCCCCGTAAAGGACGATATCACCTTGAACGGTATTATTGACCGAGTGATTAAGGGTGACGATGGTGGATATCTTATTATCGACTATAAGACTTCTAAGAGGGAAAAGACTAAAGTTGAGCTTTATCAGGATACCCAACTAAAAGGTTATGTATATGCTATTAGTAAGCTGTACGAGGTTCCCATCTCTAAGATCGTGGCTGCACATTACTACCCACTAACCAATAACTTCGTCCATGTACAGTACTCTGTGCCTCAAATCAATGCTCACTTACGCAAGATCGTAGATGAGGTCTGGAAGATCCGTAAGAAGAAGAAAGATGAGATGAGGTCTAACAGGAACGAGTTCTGTAATTGGTGTGCCTACAAGACTGCTTGCCCTGAATTCTGTACCATGCATGAGGTACAGAAAACGATAGAAGAATTAAAAGCTAGGAAGAAGAAGAAGTCTTAGGGTAAGTACCATATATAAAAGGGTGATAGATATCTATCTCTATCGACCTAAAGAAGTTAGTCACCTGATCTGGTGAATACTTACACTTCTTAGTTAGATAATTATAAAGCATCTCAAGCTTGATTGGCTTCTGTTTATTCATAGCATCCAGAACCTTCAACTGGAAATGCTTAACAAACTTTTCAGAATACTTATGTCTCCATTTTTCTATGAATGAGTAACTAAGTGTCTCATTTATCAAATCAAGAAAATCTATAATCTCTATGTCTAGGTTATCACTCATGGTTTAAACTTAATATTTATATATAATATAAGAGCATGGCTAAATTTTCAAAACAAATTCAGGATTTTTTAAAATCTGTTGGAGCAGATCCATCTATGGATGTGTCTATGGTCCCTAAATCGGACTCCTGTGCAGACCCAGGGGATGTATTATTCTTTAGATACAAGCTAGGGATAGGAAAGGGCAGTAGAGCCGAGAGGCTATTTTTGCTTACTGAGCCTATTACCAGAGATGCTGCAACAGGAAATAAGCTATTAACAGGGTTTAAGATACCTGAGGGTGGAGATTATTCACCAGATTCTCTAGAAACTCTATATAAAAATAAGGAACTCCCTGAAGAAAATTATAGAACATACATAATGTCTAATATTTATGGACCCCTCAGACGAATTAGGAAAATAGCATAATGGTAGTATCAGATCTTGTACTAGGTGGCTTAACTAAAGCCATGGAGGGATTAACCTCCCAGATTAAAGGTGCCATGGATTTTGCTCAGAAAGCTGAAAAAGCTAGTTTAGCTTTAGGCATGACCTTTGAGCAAACCAATGACCAGCTTGGTGGTACTATGGAAGGTTTGCGGGGCGATATGAACCAAAGGTTTGCTGGTGCTATTGCTGGTATGGAGGTTGGTCTTCAGGGAAACACTAAAGGAATCGCTAGGCTTATTAACCAACAGCGACTAACAGGAACGGCATCAGCGAGTACAGCTAAAGCTATGGCTGCTTTGGAGGCCCAGCTTGGATTATCGAGAGAGCAAACTAATAAATTATCAAGTAGTCTAGTTGATACTGGAGCAGAGTGGCAAATTAGTACTGATAAATTAGTTACTGCGATGACTGCCTTAGAAGCCTCTTTCCCTGCTCAGGCTATGGCAGGTATGGGAGATAAAGTTACGGGTGCTATGGTGGAGTTAACCGCCCAACTACCCCAAGGTATGCATAAACAACTTAACTCTGTGATGACTATGGTTATGGATACCAGCATGGAGGGTTATGAAAGGCTAACTAAGCTTGGTATAGGTGGAGTTAGAGAACAACTTTCTGCTTCTAAGAATTCGGAAGAGGCAGCCAAAATTTTAGAAGAAGCTTTCAAAACAGCCTCAAGTAAGTTTAGTGAAATTGGGGGAGGGGCAGAAGGCTTTTATGCGTCTCTTGGTGTTGCAGCAGACACCTTTGGCCCAGCAGCGATTAACTTCACTACGGTTTCTGAGGCTTTTGGAACAAGAGTAAAACAAGAGGGGGCTGATGCTGAAGCATTTGGTCAGCAATTAAGTGTTATTAAAGATGAGATTATGATACCTCTTCAGGAGATGCTTAAGGAGTTTTTCCCAATAATTAAGGGAATTGGTATCGTAATAGGAACTACACTTAGAAAGGGTGTTATGCTTGTGGTGGATTCTCTAACTAAGGTGTTCCTAAAGTTAGGAGGCTTTTCAGGAATGATTGATAAAATAAAAAAGAAATTCGGAGATCTTAAAGATAAGTTTAAATTGGCTATTGATATCACTATCCCTCTTTTGGTTGCAGCCCTAGCTACTTTAACTGCGATGGCTGTTGGTTTGGGTATAGCATTATTTCCAATTATTTGGCCTTTCCTAGCAATAGGAGCAGCTATAGGTTTGGTTGTTGCTTTATTTCAACATTTTGAAGTTGGGGCCATAATGATGGAGGCACTGAATTGGTCTGTGGATAAACTAAAATTAGGGTTTGCTGAACTGCTTATTTTTTTGGGGGATCTTATCCCCTTCAATGACAGTCTCGCTGAGTTTGGAGAATCTCTTAAGCTTACAACTTTAGAAAACGAAGCAAATAGAAAAAAGAATAAAGAGTTAGCGGCTGCGAAGAAGGCTAAAGATGAGGAAAACAGTATTGATAATATGAATCATAGTGAGCTTATGGGGGCTCTTAAAACGCAAATAAAAATCGATAAAGAAACTATGGGACTTACAGAAGATATTAAAGAGTCTTCAGCAGAAACAGCAATAAATACGGCCCCAGAAATTAAAACAACCCCAGAGTTCTTAGATCAAACAGCTAATATGCTTGGACGAAGCATTGAAGGTATTCTTGGGGTTGGAAGAGACACCACCGCAGAAGAGATGCTAGAGGAGCTAAGAGAAGCAAACGTACAACGAGCAAAAGCAGCAGCAGAGGCAGTCGCAGGAGGCTCCCATACAGACCTTACGGATAAATAATGACAAACAGACACATAGTTGATAGAGCATTACCCCAAAGATCAAAGCTCATGTTTTACTTCCCTGTACCAACACAGGGTAGTGATTTTTATGTTATTGAGCTACCCTTCTTCGAAAATGTTAGTATTAAAGAAAATAAGAAAGCAAAGTATCAAAAGTATTCTTTGATCTCTAGATCAAGTAATTTGTACAGTTATCTGGGAGCCGACTCCCGCAATCTTACTTTATCTTTCAATATGACGTTGCCGCACATCTTAGACGATCACCCAGGAGTTTCGTTGGACCAGTTTGTTAAGTATGAAAAAGATCCAATGAATGTAGACTCTGAAAAAGAAAAGTTTTTAAAACCATATAAGGCAGACTCTGCACCAAAGGGAATGGCTTTTGAGCTTGGGACTAAATATACAAAGGAACAAGCTACAGAATCAGCAAAACAAGTTTTAACTTCAGATTGGGCATTACAAGGCATGACCGTTGAGGAAAGAAGGGAGTTTACGGATAGTTATGGAATTGTAGGAGATGAGATAAGTTCTTTTGTCCTAAATAGGACCGTTGTAGATGAAGATCCTACTATTCCAACTAAAATTCTTGATGACAATCAACAAAAACAAATAAAGTATAGAATTATTGATCTTATTATTTATTGGACAAATATTGTGAGATCTAGTGTAGTAAATAATTCTAAAAACCCCCTTTACGGTCCTCCTGTATTAAGGTTAAGACATGGCATTCTTTATCAAGATATTCCTTGTATATGTACGAACTACACAATTGACTATAATGAAGCAGCAGGGTATGATTTAGATACTTTACTACCCCGTCAACTAAAAGTTACTATGAAGTTAGAGGAAATACGCACTGGAGACTTTGGAGAGTTTGATACTGCCGACATTATTAAGAAAGATAATTTAGCGGGATGGGAAGCCGTTGTGTTGGGTGATACGCATAGCATGGATCCAGGATACGGGGGACTGTAGTGGCATCTTTAGGAAAAAATAGAGGACCTTATAGTTTAGATTATAATCAAGTTTTGCATAGGGGTGTGACCACAACAACTATTCTGAATACTCCTAAGTTTGATCATATATTAGCAAACTTAGGAAACGCATATGAGTATGAGATTGGTTATGTTCCTGTTGGTTATGAGCATCGCCCAGACCTAATCTCTAATGTTTTTTATGGCAGTCCCAAAAATTGGTGGCTTCTAATGCTGGTAAACGGTATCTCTGACCCAGGAGAAGGGTTTACACAAAACCAAAGAATTATTATTCCTAAATTGTAATGAGAGTCCCCACAGCGAATGTAATTATTGGCTTCAATAGAGAGGTAATGGATCGGCTCTTTACAGACGGAGCGACCTATAAGAGTTTAATCCAAGGGTTAACCAAAAAGGGAGATCTAGATGATGTTCTTCTTTTTGATAACGAATCAAATCCGAATTTTATTTCTTTTGAACATACCATGGGTATAGGAAAAGGTATGAAAATGACGCTAGTTTTTATTGATCCTAAAGGAGAGTTTGAGCGTAGATTTATGTCTGATAGTATAACTAGAAACATCGCTGGATTTAGTTATAACACAGAAGCTTATAATAAGTTTACTTATGAAAAACAAGGGAAAGCTGATACTAAAGACTCTTCAGATGTTAAAGATCCAATTGCAGATGGGGTAAGTAAAGATGCAAAACAAAGCCAACTGCTTTACGATAAGCAGTATTTCTCAGAGCTTCAAAAAGAAATGGAGCAGCATTATGGAGAAAAAGAATTTTATGTAGCTTATGGATCAGGCAACAAATTAGATCTTTGGTCAGGTCCTCATCGAACAATATTGACTGGGGCTGATATTACCGTGAAGGGGGCTAGAAAAATTACTTTAACACTAACTCCTACCGCAAGATCAGTTCAATTAAGCCAAAGAAGGGGAGCCTCTAATGAGAAAGTAGATTTAGACTTAGCTGGATTGACCCAACGATACTCAGGAATCTCCAAACCTATCGAATTTACTAAAATATTAAAAAATGAACGAGCTTATGATCCTCTTACCTACTTAGGTTTAGAGGACCTCGCTGTTGCTGGTATTCAGGGGGATATTGAAACTTCCTATAAAAACAGAACTGATATTTCAGAGGCTTTAAAAAAGATAGGACTAGACGAGGTATCTTCCGAGTTAGGAGAATTTGATTTTCATTCTATAGTTGTTGACGCTCTAAGAAGCTATGTTCAAAAAGCAACAGGAAATCCAAATGTAATTATTCTTCTTCCAAATATTAATGTTACTTGTAGACAGTGGATTAATGATAGTATTAAAAATGCAAGAGGGGCTATGGGAAAACTAAAGAAGGCTGTTGATGCTTCTGGGGTGGAGATATTAGACTCCTCTAGTGCCACTTTAGAAGGGGCATTCATCGCAGATCTAGTAAAGTACCAATATAGTAAAGAGTTAGGAGATTTAGGATATAAAGAAAACTTCATGTCTAACTTCTTAAGTTCCTTTGGATTAGAACTTCATCAGGTTCTTAGAGACTATGCTAATAGTTCAGGAGATTTAAAAGCTACTCCTTCGCACACGATATCAGCATTTCAAGAGTATGAAAAGACTACAACTGCTGACGAGAGGTTTGCACAATATTTTGATGTACATGATTTTTATGCTATAGCTCAAAAAGCTAGTAATAAAGGTATTCCAAATCATATGGATGTTGTTAATACGATTATTAACAAGATTAATAAGAATGCTAAAGAAGAATACCAAATACACTTAGGTATATTTAATGAGACAGATATAAAACTTTTGGACTTTTGGGGAGGCAGTAATAAAACCCTCCCCACACACAAGTTTCCTACCTTTGGTGGTTACAGAGAATTTAATACACAAAAAGAAGCAGTTATTATCGGGGACCAAGCATTGATTCAGAAGTATCTCTATGGCAAGATTGATCTAGATAACAAGTTTAAAAATATACAAGAGTATGAAGCGGCTGCTGCTTTAGCCCAAACCAATCAGAATAAGTATGAAAAAGCTTCTGATGATATTGTTAATTCTTGGGGAGAGGTAAACAACCCAAACGATCTGGGGGAATACTGGGATAAGGCATACGGGGCTAATGATGATCTGATAAATTACCAGACCGCAGACGAGGCTTCAGCTTATGATATTAAAGCCAAAGAACAAGCTGAAATTTATAAAGCAGGTATTATTGGTGCAGTTAAAGCAATTCCTCTACACCCATTAGATGCAATTATCCTAACTAATAAGAGCTATAATAAAGCGGTAAGAGAAATTGCATTTCCTCCTATTACAGGAGCAGGATCCTTTGGAGACATTTCTGATATTCCTGATACCTTTGGGTACTCTGATAAAGAATTTACCAACACAGAAATAAATTATATAAAGAAACAAGGAGTTCCTATTTTTAGATACAATACAACAAATCCTAATATTCTAGATATGAATTTTAAATTTGGAGGAGTTTATTTTGCACAACTAAAGGGAGGATTTTCAAAGATGGTTACTAGAAAAGCTTCGGCTGTCGCAGAAGGTCTTTTACCTATCGGCACAGGGACTCTTCCTATTCGCACTGTTGGTGCTGCGGTTGCCTATTTAAAACAAAAGAATTTTGCTTTAGGAGCAGATAATAGAGAAGAGTTAATAGAAGACTTAAAAGGGAATGTGTCCATAGAGCTTATGAGAGAGCTTAAAGTCCAAGATCCATTAGAGGCTGCTAATGCTGTTGCTGCGGTATTAGAGAAAGCGGAAGGAGGAGACGATGAGGATCTTAGGGGGTATATCGCAATTGACCAACTATTACCTGGAAACCCCCAATCAGTGATGACTGATATGATGGAAAATATGTATAGACAGGCTCTTCAAATGAGTATAAAAACTTTGCCCCTTTTTCATGTATCAAATATTCATCATATATCTTCTCCTTGTCTAGTTTTTGCTCAAGATGCTCCTATAAAGCAATCTGTTGATGCTGAAAGAACTTTATTGAATTCCTTCTTTAGCGGTCTTTATAAGATAATGGGATTCAAACATATTATTAATACAAGTACTGCTACTTCTGAATTTAACCTTGTAAAGAATGCCCCTAAGTTTGAAGAAGAGGAGACTACCGAATGAGCCAGATAATTTCATTAGCAGAAGTTAGGGATAGAACCGATGCTAGTCGGAGTGGATCCTTTTTAGCTAGAATTTTTGAGTTAGGAAATGAGGAAAAAAGAGTTCAATATGTGAGTCCCTATGCTTCTAACGGAGCAGGGGCTTTTATAGGCATCCCGCAGGTAGGAACTCAAGTCTTGGTTTGTAAACCAGGAAGCTCTGATGACTGGTATTACCTAGGCTCTACCTTCGCTCCAGAGCCCCTCCAAGTCGAAGGAGCGGCACTTGCCGATGATAGCCTATATCCTCTAGAGAGAGCCAACCCGAACCTCTACAGGGCAAGAGGGGAGCCCATGGCAGTCCAACTTACAGGACCACAAGGTGGAGGCATTATCGTAAGTGAGGATTATAATCCTGGATTCATTAACAAGAAGACAGAAATTAGATCAAACGTAAATAAGACAGTTACTCTTTCTGATGCCCCAGGCATCGACTCTATTATTTTAGACTCTGGTAATGGTAGTAAAATCACTTTAGCTGATAACCCGCAAAATAATAGTGTGGCTGCTAGATCTATTCAGGTTGAGAGCGTTGGCCCTCAAAAGTATATTAATACAGAATCTCAGACCGATATTTTGGTTAGGGACGGTAGGGAACTTCAGCTTCTCAACAACTCAACAGGAGTTAATGCTGCTGAAGGTGAACCCAATAAAGCAGGAAATGTAAATGTTCAGAGTAAGTGGAAGGATGTCAATGTGTTCACTCAAGCGGAAGCAGGACGAATCTTTATTGAGTGTTTAGATAGTGCAGGAAACAACCAACTAATTCAGATTGAAACTAACGGTACTGGTGGGGCTATTGTCATTAAAACAAAGGGGGATATTCGTTTAGATGCAGGGGGAAATATTGACCTGAAGGCAGGACAAGCGATTAGGATGGAATCTAACGATAACTTCAGCATTAAAACTGGTCAAAACTTAGAGGTACAAGCAGGACCAACCGTAAATATTGATGCTGGTAAAATAAACTTGGCAAATGGAGCAGGACCAACCCCACCCATCACGCAGGGTGGACAAAGTTATTACGGAGATGAGGGAGTTACTACATACTAAGAGGCGATTATGGCATCATTTGATTTAGAAACATTCTTAAAAGTTCAGGGGCAAACAGGGACTGGAGCTATTCAGGCCCTGGGCATGGCTTATGGAATGCCTAGCTGTATGTTGAATATCGCCCAGGATGCTATGAAGCTGCTTCCAAGCTCTGTATTAAGCAATATGCAATCAAATGTAGCTGCGGGAAAATCGAAAGCTAATGAAATAACCAAAGAGGTCTTCAAGAAGCTGATGTTGAATACGGGTATTATTGAATTTGATACAGAGAACGGAGTATTTAAGTTTTTCTCAGATACTGCTTGGATGGGGATTGATAATGATGATAGCCAAACAAAAGATAACCTCTCTGGTCTTTTAGGAGCCTTCCAATATGCTGCATCATTTGGAGCGCAAATATACCAAAACTATACGGATATAACAAATCAAATTGATGCGATCACTGATTGTCTTCAGAAGTGGAACGACCTCCAATCCTACCAATCAGGGAACTCTGCTGACGAGAGAGCTACCCTTCCTTCAGCAGAAGCCAATGAACTCTTTGCTTCTATGTATTCAGGAGATAAAGCTCGACTCGCTTCAGCGGCAAACTTTATTTCTCAATGCAATAGTAAGCTTGATGAAATCAATGATATCATCAAGGAAAGGGTTGCAGACCCCTCATTAGAGCCCAAGCTACTTGATTCAACAGAATTAGATCCCTTCTTAAACCAAACTACTTTTCCTAGAAGTCCTTTGGAAGATCCTGAAGTTGGGAGTGATGAACAAGAAGTCTTTAGACTTACTTATGGACCCCCGAAAACTGCTACAGGACAGTATGTACTAACCTCTGATGGTCTTTATTATGATTCTCAGTCTGGTGGTTTGGATCCCGTATTTCTAGCTATTTCGGGAATAGTTCCTATTGGGGATCAATGGAAATATGATTACGATCCTAACCTTGGAGGAAAGGGTGAAGCGGTCTCAATCAAAGCGTTAAATAAGTTTACAGATAACATTTTTGATATAGATAGAATTGATGATAGCCAAGGACTCCAGATGTATTATGACGAGGATCACTTCCTCTCAGTCCTTAAACAACAAAGAAATAAGCAAGTGTATAACTTGTCTTCTGATTTATATACCTTTATCGCTGATTACGGAGAAGACTCTTCAATTGTAACTAACCAGAGAAACTTAATTATCTCTGAAATTGCTAACCATAATAATAAAATAAATAGAAGAAAGAAGCAGATTGAGGTTGCTGTAAAAGCCCCCCAAATTTATGGAGATTTGGCTGGTCCTAGGTTTGCTCCTGGGGAGGTTCCAATTAATGATTTTTCTTATTTAGCTGATTATGATCTATCAGTAGATTTTGAAAAACAAAATTCTTTAATTTTCAAACAAGCAGATGTTGTAGGTATTGTTTTACCTATTGATGCTAAGTTTGCTAAGACAAGTGCAAAACCTCCTTCTCTCTCGATTGGACATCTGAATGTTCCTACTGTAGGAAAAGGATCTATTCTTTATTCTCCATCCTCCGCAAACGCAGGAACTGTACTATCTTTAAATGATCAGATTGTAAATGATAATCTCTTTGCCATATACAACTTCTTGGAGACTGATTTAGAGTTACCATCCTCTATTGCGTTCCCAGTAACCAACTGTGCTACGGAGAATATGTATAACAATGCTCAGTTAGTTGGGTCTTCTAAAAAAACTATGTTTGTCTCTGGTCTAGGCATCCCTTATTTAGAAGGTATTGTTAAGAATAAATCTAGTGATCCCGCAGCAGCATCAGCACTAGGATCTTATGCAAAGCTCCCCGACACTAAAGAGTTCCAGGATCTAACTTATTCGCCAAGTGGGTTTACTATGGAGTGCTGGGCTCATGTTCCTGATATTATGGACGGAGGAGTTGGTTGGCTCAGTTCTACAGCATCTGCGCTTACAAAGGTAATATTAGCTAGTGAGAATGTTGGCGCAGCATCAGGAGCTTCTGCTATAGATCACACAGCAACGGCACGAGATCTGGATTTCTTAGAAAATAGACGAGGTGATCAGTTTGTGCGAGGAATGGTTTGTGGCTTTACTAGAGATAGAAGAATTACCCAAGCCTCCGCAGCTTACAGCAATAATAATTACGATAACGACCCAGCCTCCTCTTTAAGTTTCTTCATAGCCCCAACCCAAGCTAGAGACCTCTCCTCAGCCTCTTGGATTAATAATGATGATTGTCAGGATTATGAAACTTTCTATAAAATGAAAGTGGACCTTTCTGCCACAGCCTTCGGCAATGTATCTTCTCAATTCGTTCTTATTGATATATCCTGTGATCCTACTACAGACACAATTAAACTTTTTGCTGATGGTTCATTAGTGGCTACGTCTGCTATTTCTACTGTATTTGGGGTAGACCCCCAAGTTGCACCAAGTTTGCCTTCTTTTAAGAAAGATAATAGTTTCCAATACTCCTCTACTACGGTGGATGGTCCTACGGTACTAAAACAAGGTCCTCTCCTAAATACCTTCTATACTCCTTGGATTGTTGGTGGAGGATACACGGATGGTATGTACCAGCACGGCAACTTCCTAGGAGGGAATAGATCAGGAGTAACAAGCGGATTGCGTGGTCACATAGGAAGCTTAAAATTTTACTCTAGAGCCCTAGATAATGCAGAAGTTTTAAAAAACTATAAAGCCCAAGAAGGCTTCTTCAAGAATATTATTACCTAATGGCAGCTAACCAAACAGTTTCGGTTTTTGGAAGAATACCTCCTAGGTATATGAAGCAAGGACCAACCTCGCAGAAGCAAGAGGTTTACGGGCTATCCTTCCCCCTGGGATCTACTTCGGGAGGGGGCTTCTTTTCAAAGCGATCTGGTGTTGTTATGATAAAAGAAGCAGTTAAGCAGTTACTTTTAACAGAGAGGGGAGAGCGAGTTATGCTTCCCAATTTTGGGTGCAATCTACGAAAGTATCTTTTTCAACCATTAGATGAATCTACTTTTGAATCAATTAAGAGGGAGATTCAATACTCATTTAAGAATTATATTGTAGGAGCCCACATAGGAAAATTAGCTATTTTTCCTATGGGAGAAGCAGGACCAGCAGGAGGAAACTCCCTTAAAGTGGTTTTATCATTAAAATTAGATACTGCTGATTTAGAAACATTTGATGTTGAGGTAAACATATCATGAACTTTTCTGGAACCATTGCATCGGACTTTATGAAGTTAGCAGAAGTCCCTGTAGTAAAGAGACCTTCTCTTATTAACTTTGCTGCTACTGATTTTCTTACTCTTCGTAATTCTCTAATTGATTATGCTAAGGCAGTTTATCCTAGAGATTATAAGTATTTTGTAGAATCTGATTTAGGAATGATGTTCTTAGAGCTTGTAGCCTACATGGGATCTGTTATGTCTATGAAGGCTGATATGCTTGCTAATGAGAACTTTCTAGCCACTGCAACACAACGACCTAGCGTTAAGAAGCTATTGCAGTTAATTGGAATTCGTATGAAGGGTCCTCTTTCTGCTGCGACTGATGCGAAGATTACTTCTCCGACAGCACTAACCGTTGGAGCCCCGAAGAGAGTTTTAACTATTGGCGCACAAAATAGAATAATTGAAACTGTCTCTCCTGAAGATGGAGGAATTTTAACTTATACATTATATAAAGTTGTTAATGGGCTTGTTGATACAGTTAATAGTACTGGTAATGTTGAACTTTATTTTAGTGAAACTATTGATGCTGATAATAAAATATTTGAAAATGTAGTTTTACAAGAAGGTACATTAGTAAAAGATACAGGAAGTTTCGCAGCCACTGAAGGTGTTAAAACTATTAAACTTACACAAAGTCCTGTTGTAGAGGGAAGCGTTCAGGTTTATACTGATGGGCCTAATGCGACCAAGAACGGAGCCTTTGTTGAAGTACCTAATGTGTTTTTCGCTTCTGGATCTTCTGATAAGATTTTTGAAGTAGTTTACGACGATGATTACAAAGCGACCATAGTTTTCGGGGACGGCAGTGTAGGGGTTTCTCCAGATGACACCTCTAATTATTATGTCTTTTATAGAGTGGGGGGAGGAACCCGAGGGAACATAGGAAAGAATACTATTGATAATACTCTTGCTGGGACTCTTGACGGTGCTATTTCTGTAAATATAACAAATACTTCTAAAGGTACAGGAGGCTCAAATGCCGAGACTTTAGACCATGCTAAACGATATGCTCCACTAAATTTTAGAAGGCAGGATCGTTTAGTTACTTTAGAGGATTATTCTGTGTTCGCTAATACGTTTATTAGCACCTTTGGTACAATTGGTAAGGCTACAGCAGCTACTCGACAAGCTTATTCTTCTGCTAATGTAGTTGATATTTATGTTCTTGAAAAAGCTTCTGATTTTCAATTACAACGAGCTACGACAAACTTTAAAACTCAATTACTAACTGCTATTAACAAGAAGAAGATGGCAACAGACGATGTGGTTATTGTTGATGGGCTTATTAGAACTTTAGATTTAGTTACCACAATTCGGATTGATAGAGAAGAGGAAGAAAACCAGGATCAAATTAAAGCGAGAGTTAGAGATAAGATCCTAACATATATGAATGTAGATAATAAAGAGTTCGGAGAAGATTTTAATGTGGCTCAAATGAACAGACAAATCTTTGAGGTTGATGAAGTTCGATACTCAACTATAGATAACATTGAACAAGATATCTCAATTGATTTTAATGAAATTGTTCAGTTGAATAACTTAACAATTAATGTAGAATTACTAGACTAATGGGCGATAGCAAGTACACACCAAATCCTAGAAAATACTACAAGACTAACTTTGTAGATCTAGTAGAACTTATCACCCCCGAGGTGTATAAGACGGAAGATTTATCATTAAGTGGAACCGAGGTAAACCCCCTTTCTCAGGTTATTAATTCCCACCTTAATGTTGCGTCCCGAATTTCTAATGTTATACCTCTATCGGGAGTGGCTAATAGCCAAACAAGTGCTTTAGGGAATATCAGTGGAATATCCCAGTACTTTGTTAAACAAAATGAGTTAACTAAGATTAATCCCTTCTTGTTTGAAAGCAAGATTCTTTTGCCTTTAAGCACTACTTTCGCAAACTACGATACTAGCGCAGAGTTCGCCACCTATTTGTCTGGGACACTTCTTCCCATGATTATACCTCCGAGTCTTACTCAGGTGGATCCGCTTCAGGCGAATATGACAACGCTTTCAGCACTAACAGGGGATGTAAATGCTAGTAGTGTTCATAATCATTTAGTAGATACTTTAGGATGGATGTATTTCTTAAATACATCTGCCGATGGAGGGTTAGATTATTCTCCATCGAGTTATGTTCTTAGCTCTTTAAATTCTTTATATCTAGGAAATACGTTAGAGACTATTGACGGTATTAAAGGATTAACAGAATACCTGTGGAGAAATAACGAAACCTGTTCTTTCGGTTCATATATTCCTACTGATTTTGTTTCTGGAACAGCAGATGGTATCACTGAGTCTAGTGCTGGGGTTATTCCAACTTATACCAGTGGAACCCAGAAGCTTGAAGCTCTTCAAACTTTAGTAGATGTAATCTACTCTCCCCTCTATATTGATCAACAGGACTATACAGTTAAAAGTGCTTTTGATAATTTTATTGATGCTTCTTTATCTTTAACTGATCGAACAGCTAAAGGACCTTTTAGAAAGTTTACTAATCTGTTGGGGTATGAGTTTGCTGATCTTACTAATGAAATTGACAACATTGGTTTAATTTATGATATTGAAAATGTTAAAGATGAGCATATTCAATACATAGCAGACCTTATTGGGTTTAGACTTCGTGGTAATTCTCCTTCAAAGTGGAGACAACAACTTCGCTTGGCTTTAGATCTCTATAAGAAATCAGGAACGATAGATGCTATTCAAGCTGCTATTAATGCGCTAATTGTTGATTCTGTTTTTGATGTCTCTGGTAAGGTGGATGAACTTTGGGAGTCATATATTCCTCAATTAATCTGGTACGCTTTAGGCACAGAGTCCCCCTTATTTAAAGACTTGAATACATGGACCTTTGATTTAGCTAATCAAGCAGGAATCTACGCCTATAGTACCAGTAGCTTAGATGAAAATCTTAAAATTGTTACAGACAGTATTCTTTTAGATTTATATAAAGCTTTTCCTGATAACTTTTTGTTTCATGGAAACAAGTTTTCTGTACCTGAATTGTGGGAACTTGATGCTAATGGATGTACAACAAAACGATACACCGTTGTTAATGAGCCAGGGATGAAACCCTTTCATGTTCATTCAGTAGACAGTCTTGGATACCAAGCTTACAAACAAGAAGCGAAACAATTTGACGAAAGTAAAGCCTTTGAGGCTGCGACAGGATTTGGTGCGTTAGGTTCAGGTGTGTATATGGCTGGAGCAGATCATCCAACCACAGGGGAAAGACCAACCTACCTTAAGCCTCAAGGAGATCTTAATTTCTTATTCTCTTATAGAGAGAAAGAAAACTACCCACTTCCCCCATTTGAAGAAATAAAATACTATAGAGACTCTACTGTTACTGCTGATTTGGTCAGCTTGTTAGTAGCTAGGCTTAAGTGTTTTAAAGTAAAGGAGAGCTTTGCTGATGAGGTAGGTAATTATATCCTTAGCAGTGCGGTTACAGACGACTCAGATCTAGGAACTTTAAATGAGTTCTTAATGCTATTTAGTTCGGTGCAAGTTCCGTCGAACTTTGATGATGTAATGCTTAGTATCTCAGACTATGAGAAGAATCTGCTGGACTTGTGGAACGGAAAGTCTTCTCATCTATTCATTAACTTTAAAGATACTGATTTTGATTTTGCTAAAACTACTTTAGAGGGTGACGGAAAGTATGCTTTGTATGAAGCAGCTAGAGTAGCAAGAGAGTTCTCTCCTGCTCATGCTATTACTAGAGTAAATCTAACTGCTAGTGCAGAGGATGCCCTCTCCACCTCAAGTGCTAAGTGGGAATACTTGGGCTTTGATAAAGATGATACAAGAGCAGGATATACTTCTGCCTCTGTGCTAGGAAACTTTGAGATTAGTGGAGCAGCTATGGGTGCTGTAGGTCCAGGAAACTTTAATGGAAGAGGGGGACTGAATACTTTTAAACGAGCAGATGTTGATAGAATAACGGATTCCCTTGAATCAACTATTTTAACCACAACTGATGCCAATTATGACCCGCAGGATGGAACGGGAATGCGTGAAGGTGTTCCTAGACGAGCTTTAAGAAGAAGAAACTTTAGATATACTCTTCCGAAAGAAGGATACTACGATAGGACTGGATTCAATTCTCCTGTGAATTGGGATTTAGAAGCTCAGAATCCAAACTTACTTTCCTATACTTCCGCTCCTATGGAAAGTCCAAATATAGATCAAGCAGCGGGTGCTTTTCTTGGAAATTATTGGAGGGGTGCCCGATTAGGGAGTGTTTCTGCTATTGACGAGATCGGCCCCTTTGCAGGAACTTCTGCTATAGAGGTAAGTTCTCAAGAAAGCACAGACCCCGCTGATTGGGGAGGTTATTCATATATATACGCTCAGGAAACTTCGGCCATAACAGGGGGTCCTTATGGAGTAGCAGGAAGCCCATTTCGTGAAAAAGTTTGGAGATCAAGTGATACCTTAACTCTGAGTTTATATGTAAAAAGACCTCCCACAGGCTTAACTCCCTCATCCTTTGACCTAAATCTATTCGACCCTGCTTCCCCAGGCCTGGAAAGTAATGGTGTAGACTTTGAGTACTTAGGTGGGGGGCAAGTTCCAACTATTAAATTAGAATCCACAAATGTAACTGGAACAATAGAAGATGTCGGCAATGCTTGGTACAGGTGTAGTATTGCTTGTGCTGGTCTTGGGAAGTTGGATGGGGACACTATAGAAGGAGATTTAGAATCCAATTTTATTATTATGGGAGATATCGACGGATATGTAGGACATTATGAGGATCTTGCTAGTACCAGATTATGGATTTATGGCCCACAATTAGAACAATGGAGAACAGGTTATAAAACTAGTCCCACTGCATATCAAGCTGTGGAGGGGGCTGTGCCTACTGTTATAGACAGAGGAGAAAATACTTTAGGGTATGTCCCTTCAGCAGGAGAGTTCTATCCTATACTTGACCCCATCAACCCATCAGGGGTTTGGCATGAGTGTGAGAAGCTTGATTCTTCTCGTCAATTCTCTGGAGTTTATACTAGCGCAACTTATCCTTATAGGGGATTAAGTTCTCTTGGGTCAAATAACAAGATGCCAGAAGTGGGTTCTACTACAGACAGGTATGTAGATAGAGGTCAGGTTCCTGAGTTATATAACACCATGCATGAGCTTCTTGAATCTAAGGCTTATGATTACGCTAACGAACAGATTAATTTAACTTCTAGTTCTTATGCTGCTGATGCTTATTGGAAGAACAATAGACAAAGCTTTGCTAACGAAGCTATTGCTAGTGGCTTTGTTCTAAACTCTTTTGCAGACTACGAGAACTTTAGCTTCGGTACTGGACTCCAGAAAGCTCATCGAGACTATTGTAAGTATTTTGCTAAACATCCTTTAGGTTTGAACGAGATTGACAAGACTGGAGGCAATATCTTTGCCCAAGTGTTTGGTAAAGGTCTCTACAATTGTGATTTTGATCTAACTGGGTATGCTGCTTCTACTATAGGGGGTAATTACATAGCCTCCAGTGTCCGTACAAATGTTGTCCCAATCTCCAATACTAACGGATCAGGAGTATTCAGTACTTGTGCTGTAGCAGCATATAGTGACAAGACTGCTGACCTCCCTGCTTCTGGTACTTATATCGCTGAATATCCAGGTCAAGGAGTGGTTCCGTTATCAGGTACTTACACTTCGGTTTCTGCTAATAGTTCCAGGGACACATCTTTAAATACTTGTATTTATTATGAAGGGGCTCCTTACAATGCAGAGTTTAGAAATGCAAATATTTTAAGTGGTATTGAGTTTGTCCAAACTTCGGGGGCACCTAACGCTAACCAGTTTACTGTATTTAAATTAGATTCTTCTAATGCGGTGCCTGGAATGGAGAATTTCTTAATTAACAACAGTGTCATTAAGTGTAAGTCTCTTGGAGGATTGCCTAGACTAAGATTTGATCTATCCTCGTATGGGGATAGGCCCAACCAATTTATTAAAGATCACAAGTTTAAACTTAATGTAAAGTCTTTAGTTGCTGAAGAAAACTCTCCTATATTGGGAGGGGGCAAGCTAGGTGTATGGATTCATACTAAGGCTCCATATTCCCAAAACAAGTTTATGTGGACCAATTATTACCGTGGAGCCAAAAATACTGGTCAGGCAGGAAATGACGGACGAGCTAGAATTAGAAGTAATCCAGCCCAATTAAATGGTGGGGGAACTGGGGTTCAAGTAGATGATCGTCCACCAGAGTTCGCTACTAAGTATTGGAATTATGCTTCAGGTACATCTGGGATAGAGATGGAATTCATGACTACTGACACAGGTACACACACCTTCCTAGGGTCTAATAATCTTAGCGCAGCAATTGATCCTGACAAAACTACCGAGTGGGTAGCATCCATGTATATTAAGCGGGATATGACGGATGGGACGAGTGGGGTAACTTTTAATTTTTATGACGAAGATGCTGATCCTACCGCAGCTTCTAACTATTGGGGGTGGTATTTTGATGCTAATGGGGTTCCTCAAAGATATGGCAATGGCAGTAACGATGACTACAATATGCCTGGACAAAATACTGCGATAGAATCAGGGGAACAGTATGCAGGAGATGGGTGGTGGAGACTGTGGGGTAGACTGAAATCTTCTGATGTGGATCCCTCATACACTTTGGCGGGAGACCAAATGGGTTTTGTTTGGTATATGGATAAAAAAGGATACCACACAAACATCCAAGGAAAGAAAATGAGATTCTATGGGCCACAGCTTGAACAATATAAACAAGGAACCAATATGGGTCCAACCCCGTTTAAGTTTGTTCCTGAGATTGTAGAACCAGAAAACCCACCAGGATATATGTGGTCCTGGACTCCAAACGGAAAGTGGGAAGTTACAAAGGAAGGGGATTTATCTCTACCAGCAGTTAAGAAATCTCTAGCCCATCTGTATGATTTCCCAGTTAAGACTTATCCTACAGAGGAGGAGTTCTGTTTAGGTAATACTTCAGACTCTTCTGAAGTTCTAAATAATAATACTCTTCTAAATATTAAGGATAGCTATTTCGAAAACTTTGAAATAGAATTTGATACTAGAAACTTTACTATCCATAATAACTCTGAATATCTTGATATTATTCCAATGGAGAATGATGTTTATGAGGTTACTCCACAAGTGAATAGGGATGACACGAATTACATTGTGGAAGTCTTCTTTGTTCCTAACAATAATCCAGACAAGTACCTCTTGATAGACTCTATTGAACTTCAGGATGTAACCCAGAGAGAGAATACTGGTATCGGAACAGGTCATGGAGTTGACACTAGTGGTATTCCTCTAAGACCTTTTGTAACAGAAGATAAACTTTACCTAGATAAAGATCAACTTAGGGATGTTTTAAAGTTCTATAATGGATTGGCGGGACTAGGTACAGGGATGTATGCTACCAACCTCGCTTCTAGAGATGCTACAATTACATCAGGCACTATGGAAGTAAGTGGTGGTAGTAGATTGAATTATAGACTAAGCCCAACTTGGGGTGCTACGAATGCAAACAACCAACAACCAAACTATTATAGTTTTTCAAGCGTGGAGATAGACAACTGATGAGAGGAGAAGTAGAAATTTGGGACGGAGACAAACTTCTTCACAAGGAAAGTAACCTTCTTGTGAATGGGGCAGGAGAACTATTAGCTGACATTATGACAGTCTCTCCGTCCTTATCTGGTATTGCAGATCATGCTACCTCCTCTATTCTAGACTCTTCTAACTATACTATCCAAGCTATCTCGTTTGGTAAGGACGCTTCTGCTTATCAGTATAATGCTCATGCTATGAATAGTAGAAGGAATCTTATTACTTTTTCTACTCCTTCTGCTACTGATATTGCTGATGATAATTGGTATGCAAACTATGCTACTGTTTCTTCAGTTCCTGAAATAACTCCCCCTCCTAAATATGCTGATATTCCCTCTTCTACGGCTCATGTTGTGGCTATAATTGAAGAGGATGATGATGCTAATGGGTACTTATCTTACACTCAGACTAATCAATATGATTGGACTCTGAGTGGTGGACAAGATAACTGGATTTGCGCTTCTGTATATGTAAAATACCCTATTGATGAGGCTGCTGTTTTGCCTGTCCCTGATGGGACAACTCCCGATTTAACTATTCGCCACCCAAGAATACATTTTAGTTATAATCTTAGAGGGGAGGGTTGGAATGGAAGTTATGGATATGGACAATTAGGGTATTCTAGACTCGGTACTACGGTAGAGTACGCTACGGATACTACTCCCAATTATACTACTCCTAGTTCGATGGTTTTACAATATAATCTTGTAGGGGAAGACACCAACGAGTATAGATCATCCGCATATGGATATTCTATTGAAAACTGGCGACAGAATGGGGGAGCTAGTTATGAGGGAGATGGTTGGTATAGAGTCTGGACAGCAGGATTGGCTCCTGTTTCTGGTCTAAGTGCGATTTCATTTTATATGTACCCCACATCGTTCATGTCAGATCCCGTAGGAATTACTGAAGGAGGGATGTATACATATGGTTGGCAACTTGAACTAGGAAGGTGGCCCACAGAGCTTCAATTCAATAATCAGAATTATCAATTTAATAACTGGGATGTGTCAGGCAGCGTACTAAATCGAGATCATAGCCCAGGAGCCGTAGAGGATAATGGAACAGTTAGAGTATTAAACGAACCCATACCCAATCCTAACTTACTTTTCTATACCGATGATCCTTGGAATAGTCCAGGGTTGGGGGCAGGAGATCTAGATGGTATTTATTGGTATGGAATAAACACCCCGATTGGAGGCTTTTCTGGTATTACAGAAACCGATCCATTTGGAGGAGCGTCCTCAATAGCTTTGAGTGGGTCTACTGGGGCGGGAGCCTACACTTATCTAGCAGCAAAAGAGGTATCTGCTATTGAAGCTGGTGGAGGATCAACAGGAGATCGGGGTATTTATCTAAAACATGGATATAATACAATCTTTAGTACATATGTAAAAAGACCTGACTCAGGAGCCCTAACTCCTTCATCTTTTGTAATGATGGTTCACGATATCCAAGAACCTGATGACCAAACTAATAGTGTTACATTTGTATATTTAACTGCGGCTGGGGCGGGGAGCGGTATTCCTACTATTGGGGGACAAAACAGTGGATCTACTGGTTTTATCGAAGATGTAGGAAATGATTGGTATAGAATTTCAAATTGTGTAAGTGGTTTGGGAAGAGCAGAGGCTGCTGGTAATGATAATACGGTAGAGGGAGATATGTGTCATGTAAGATTCTATCTTGGAGATTATTATGATCAGGAGAGTTCAGACGAGAGTTTGTGGTTGTTTGCTCCCCAAGTTGAACAGTGGCCTATTGGATATCGTACTCAAAGGCCTGGAACCACTAATGAGACCTTGGGAACTCCTCCTACCAAATATAGGGCTGTGTCAGGAAATGTTCCAACCTATGCAGAAGATAATTTACTAACTTCTTCTTATACTCCCATTAATTATCTTTCAAGTCCTCCCAACCCTGAGAGTACTAGAGTAGAGGATGGAGATACTGCTTTATTTGATACTTCGTGTTCTGTTGTTAGTGGATTTAATATGGGACAGAACTTAAATGTTATTCCATATAGAGAACAAGGAGATCAAGAGCCTAAATTCTTTAATTGTTTGACCAACAATGTGACAAATGGACAGGATCAATACGATTGGATTGCAGCTTATGGTAACTATACTGCTGCCCAACTGAGTGGAATAGGTTCTTTAGGTCCTCAAGGTTATTATCTTGGATGTTACCCAGAAGGTTCTAGTACAGGAGGATCTAATTGGGCTCTTGTGAGTTCTTTAGACAACTCTGCTGCTTACTTGCATGTTGATAACGGAACTGATCCAAACTTTGTTTCTGGAACCTACAATAGTATCGTAAATGAAGCAAGTTCTATGGATGCTTCTGGGTTTGTTGGAAAGGTTTATGATCCTAAACAAGTGGTTGGTAATGTGCCTAATCCTAATATGTTCGCATATACCGTGTATTGGACAGATGATCCTGATGTTGATCCTGATGATGGAGATTTTAACGGAACTTGGACTTGTAATGCTAATATGATGGGCGGCTGGTCGGCTGTGGATGTTACGAACCCTTTTGGGGGTCCGTCTTCTATGGTAGTAAGTGCTGGAATAGATCCAGAATCTGGTGGATCTGATGTAGTGTACGCTTTAGCGTTAGCTCAGAACCCTGAGAATGATTATACGGTTACTCCTAATTTCTTAGTATCTGCTGGCAATTCTTATTATCAAAGTATGTATGTTAAGCGTGGAGGAACCTTAGCGGAAGGGTATACTTCATCTATGATTATTAAGATAAAAGATGTTGATGCAACAGGTCCCCCAGACACGACTGTAGGTTATCAGCATACTATTGAGTATGCTGATGATGGAGTTGTTCCTACTGTAAAAAATGCAGATGCTAACTCTATTTTAACCATTGAAGATGTGGGTAATGATTGGTATAGATTTATTAATAGGGTGGATGGAAATAATCTACACTCTGATACGGCCATAGGTGATAGACTTACTTGCTATTGGTATCTAGGAGACACAGCGGGTACAGGTGGAAGCCGTGAGAATATCACAGACGAAACAAATGGAAAGAAGCTTTATATGTGGGCTCCGCAAGCAGAAGTACATCCTACAAGCTATGGAATTTCTTCCACCCCATATCAGGCTGTATCAGGACTTTCTCCCACAGTTGCAGAACAACAGGGAGAAGGAGGACTCCATGTATCAGGAGGAATAGATGCTACTAATTCAGGAACAGTTGAATATTCAATGATAGTAGGCTCAGGAGATGTGGGATATTCTAACCTGTATGGGGGCATATATAACATGGGGTTATGGACAATTGATATGGACGAATCAATTAAGGCAGGAAATACTCCTCCTTATTCGTTTGGACCCCTAAATAATCCTAGGAAATATAAACTATTTGCTACGAAACATTTAACAAAGAACTTAGGTTACATAGAAGATAGCGGTACTAATGCAGGATCGTTAAACTATTCAGACCTAACTATTAAGTGGAGATTACACTTCCATTAAACGCTATGAGAAATTTTACAGAAGAATTAGGAATTAATGGGCATCTAACTATCATTAAGAGATTTAATGACGGTCAAGAGGAGATTGTGTTTGATGATCATAACATTATCGTTTCTGGTATGGGTGTGGGTCTTACTTATATGTTTACTGGATCAGGGTCAAACTCAGTCCTTGATTATCAAATTGACAGGTTCCAGATTGGAGTTTCAGGTCCTCCTACGGGTGGAGAGGTTAGTTCTATTTACCAGCTTTCTGGAGCAGCTACTACTGCTGAATATGGAGCAGGTAGTAACTTGTTTATAGCAGTTAAAGATCAAATTACAAATACAACACTAACCTCTAATGCGGCTGCCCTTATTCCTGCCAACAAGATTACAAAAATTGCAGATGCTTCTGTTAGATATACTTTAGTTGTTGATGAGGAAGCTTGTAACAATATTACAAGAGATAGTAATGACGCGAATATTAATGAGGTGGGACTGCTAATGAAGAACCCGACAGGAGCTACTGATGACAGACCTATTCTGGTAGCTTACAGAACCTTTAGTAATATACGAAAGACTAGTGATTTTAGTCTCATTTTTAGATGGACGCTTAACTTCTAATGCCTTTTAACAGAAACGATATTTACACCAGCAGTGGCAGTGTTATGCTGTATAATTCTTGGACTCCCTATGTGTCTAAGTACGATACTAGCTCCTTTTACAACTGGGAGCAAGATAACCTGCCTCTGTACGATCTAGAGGAACGCACCTACGAGCTTTGGGAGCAGCAAGGATTTACTACCTCGGCTGGAGTTCCTGGATTAGCTTTAACCGTTTCTGCTGATACACCAACTGCAACCTTGGCTGCTAACAATAATATCTTTACGGATCTGAGTTCTTGTATTGCTGCAATTCCTAAAGTAGTTCGCTTCCCCGTTTTAGTTGAGGTTGGAAACTTTGGAGATCTTGGAAAGTTAGAACTACATAATTTCCGAATTGAGGAGGGGGGCTCTATTGAGATCATTAATAGAAACTTCGCTAGGGTTTATAATGCATCAGGTGATGTCAAAAATACAAGAAGTGCCCCTACTTATAATGCATCCCATCCCTTAGTTTATATAGTAAGTTCTTTAGACCTGAGTAGCACTTTACTCGATACCTCCTGCGTTCACATTTCAACTGCTGTACTGTCAGGGCCTGGGGATGACAGAGCAACAGCAGCTAACTCGTTTTATTATCCCAAACATACTTTAAGGGAGGCTCCTCTTTCTGTAACTATTGGAGGAGGTACTGGACTTATTACTGATGCTGGAGACGAGAATGAGTTTACTTATTATCCTTATGAGAATACAGATTTTACTTCTGTTGATAATACTTTAGCCTCTATAGATGTAAGTGCAACTAACCAAGCCACGAACTCAGAGATTTTTAGACCAGGAGTAACGACTGCCGTAGGGCAAGATGTGGCAGGAAATAATTACTTAAATAAATGTTCTAAGATTAGCGTTAAGAACTGTGACGGTCCCATCTATATTAGAAACTTCTTTGTTGATGGAGAAACTGTTCGTAAGTATGCTATTGAAGTAACCAACTCAGATGTTCTTCTGGAAAACTGCGCTGGGGTCAGGGCACAAGAAGCTGGGTTTAAGTTCAACAACTCCCAAGTTACTCTGTCGAGATCTGCTGCTGCTTATAGAAACTACAAGCTAACAAGTACAACTACTAGAGAAGCTAAGACTGGTTACGGATTCCACGCTGTTAATAGCGAAGTCTTAGTAAGCTCCCTTCCAACCCCGCTTAATACTACTTATCCAGGCGATACAGGAGGTTCAGCAGTTGATTGTAACATCCTAGCTTCCAGAAACTACGCTGGATTCGTTCTTGATAACTCGAAACTTACAGGGGGTATTCAGAGATTATTTCCTACAGACCCGCTACGAGCTAGTATTATCGGATCGGAACTAAACACAGGCTATGGATTCCTTTTAAATAACTCACAAGTAGATGTTAAAGGACTATTAGATGTTTATGGAGACGATAGGGGTATCGAAGCTGTTGGATCAAAAGTAGTTTTTGAGAATTTATGTATTGATGCTCATAGCAATGAAGCTATTAGAGCTACAAACTCCTCGTTCCTTTTCGATTCCCCAGCCTCGCCTTTGGTTGCGGGACAAGCTGATCGCAAGCAACTAGACATGTCTGCAAACGCGCAACATATTGATCTGGTGAAGAATAGCTCCTTTGGCTTTACTTTAAAAAATAGCACTCCTACCACTTATGGTAATACCCGATTCGAAGTTGCACACGGAGTAATCAAGTGGGGAGGATCTAATAGAAATTCCTTACCCGCTATCTCTGTTAATGATAATTCAAATTTAGATTTACTTCAAGCTTATATTGAGGTAAGTGGGACTTCTGAAAATATTGCTAATGTTCCTTCCTATGGAAGAGCTATTAAAGCTAGTAATAACTCTAAAGTAAGTTGCTTTGGTAGTGGATCAGGATGTACATTCGTGTGGGGTCCTCCAGGAATTTCCTATCAAGAAAAAATGGCAGGAGTTTACGCTAATAATTCTTCTGAAATTAACTTACATGGTCCTACTGCAATCGGTCAGTTTGGTGTGGATGTTCTAGTAGAGGATAACTCTACACTTAACATCGAACCAGCAAGATCTAGAGATGCTTTTGGTTTAGAAGTAAGTGCATTTGATCTAAATTCCCAAGGAAACCACACCTCTGTTGAGCTTCATTCTACGAGAGCTTGTTTAGTAGCTAATAAGAACTCTAATCTTAACATGGCTGATTTAGGGTCTTTCTATGCGAATTGGGGTAGAGCAACGAATGGAACTGCTGCTTTAGCTGCGGGGGTAGATTATCCTACAGGTACTTTTGATACCAGTTCGTATACTTCTTCAGGGTCGTTACAATTCTATCCCAACCCTCAGGACACCTCGGCTATAACATTCTATAGTCTTGATGATTTAGCTAATGTTGCTGGTCTTAATTTTACTGTTCCTGATCCTCCTCGTTTTTCCGACTTGGTTGGACTCAACAGGTTTTTTAAGACAACAGAACTTATAAATACTAGTTATGCTAATGATTTAACTAAAGTTACCCAAGGCGGGGTATGTCTTAGAGCTACAGAAGATAGTGTGGTAAATGTTAAAAATGTTCACTTCCCCATAGGAACAAATATTACTCCTCTGGACGGGCATTATTATAATTCTAGCGGTTCTGATTGCGATAAATTAATGATTTGGAATATTGCTGATAACTCTAGACTAAATGCTTCTTACTTGTCAGTGAGTGGGATGTACCCTGGTGATACTCTTTATCACGGTCCAAGTGCGTTGTGGGCATCCTCCGTAAATGGAACGGACTCTGGAAACGATAACGAGGTCCCAGCGTCTGGAGCCCCAGAGGGTACTCCCGACACGGGTAGTCTTAGTATTCTAGATGCGTTTGGAGCGGGGAGTTCTGTGTGGGTTGTTCCTTCTGGCGTTACTGTTAATCATCCTTTTGATGCCTTTTATCCTGTGTCTGGTGTTGTTAATGATGAAACAGCACAAGCTTTGGGTGAGGCTAAAATTAATGTAAGTGGAACTAAGACTTATCATTGGGGGGCTACGGAGCATACTTCTGAAAACCAAGGAGTGTTTAGAATTTATTGGACTCCAAAATCTAGCGCAAGAGTTCTTCAAACTGATTTAAGCGGGTATTTCAAAGGCGCAGCACCCTATGCAGATGGACCCTTTAGTGGAACAGTTGGACCAGCGTACCAATTGTTTGCTCAAGGATACAACTGCTCTGCTCCCCTCTCGGCTTTAGTGCCAACAGGAAAAACGAATGCTAGTGGAGATTTCCCTGATCTTCTTAAGCTAAGCTATGATTCTGATTCAGATGGAGTTCCTGATCAGCTTTGGACTTCTGGATTTTATTACTGTAATGAGATGTTAGAAGAGAACCCCACTCAATGTATGGTAGATGAGTCAGCAGCAGAGGCTTTTGCTAATGCTAAAAATGCCAGCGTGGGTATGGCTGGCAGACCCAAAAAAGTAACACTTTATAGAGCTAGAAATGATTCTCCTAGTAACAGAGCATCTGAATCTTATGTTGGGGATGCATCAGGCTCAGTTGGGTTTAAATCCGCTGCAATCTTTGATCTTTCGAGGGATAACTAATGGCTGAACAAGTTTATACAGATAGTAATTATCGGTTCACTGACCCGATTAGGTTTTTCAAAGCTAATGATCCTTATTATTTTGAAGTAGATAACATTCCGTTAAAACAGCTTCAAGAAAACTGCTTATGGCTTAAAGATCAAGTTAGAAAAGATACCTCAAAACTTTTAGGAGTGAAGAGAGGTGATTTAGATGAACTTCGTCCTTTTGCTACAGGAGGAGATAGAGTTCTTCGTGTTAACCCTGGCCGATATACGGCTAGAATTAATGACGCATCAACTAAAACCCCTCTAGCTTATTTAGCCCAAGTTATGGGTACAGCGGTTGGAGATGTGGATGCTTGGGAGACAGCACTCCCTAACCCAGGAGCATTTCCTAATGCTAAAAATGCAGTTCTAGAGGCTGCTTTAGAAACCTTTAAACAAGCGGTTGCCCAGGAAGCTATGGGTATGACTGGTCTTGTGGAAAGAGCTTTTACTTGGCCTGTTGTAAATTCAGATACCCCTATTGATACTGATGGGGTGGACTTAACTGGGTTAGCTTACGGTGGGGATGATGTTAACCTTCCTGGTGGAGGAGCAGCTTATTCACCTATGGTAATTACTCAAGCTCTTATCTGGGCTAAATCTCAAGGATCGACAGCAGATAGTTACACGCTGCCTAGTTTTGAAACTACTAATACTAATACTGGTTGGGCTAAATTTCCTAGAACAGAAAGCTACTTTATCAAACGCTGGAGAGGAATTTCTCGTCTCGCAGTCGTTGATGTAGATGATGAGATTACGGTTGAAGTTCCTCAGTTCGATCCTGATGATTTTGCTTATACAAATTCTGCGGGAACAACTACTCAAGTGACAGGAGTTCAAAGTAGAATTGATTTAGTCTTTATCTACAGTAAGCCTGTTGATTCTAGTGGAGTTAACATTTTAAAACCTTCGGGTAAGACGGGGATCACTAAACCTACTCTAGGTATTGTGCGTGGGGCAGGAATTAAAACAAACTTTAAAGAGACTACTAACTTTAGTAAGGATTATCTTGATAATTTAAATGATGATCATGGGATTCTCGCTCACCCTGGAGACCAGCTTAATACTGGTATGGGCTTTACTTCTACTTCTGCTAACGATATTGCACAAGATATAAGAGGCTCCTTCCCTGCTCCCGATGATATTTTAAACCTTGCTCCGCTGATCTCAGAGAAACTAGAGGCAAATGCTTACGAGCTTGTGGGTCAATCTATTCTTCCTGTAGCCTATGTATGGGTTCAGAGCGGATCACAAGTTGTTCTAACTACAGATGTTATTGATATTCGTCCCTTGTTTAGGACTGCTGAATTAGCGTATAACGAACGGGCTGGTATTGGCGCAGCGTTCCCACAGCTTTCTCTTGCTAACCCTGCTGTAGGTAAGGGACAATTAGATTATGAGGTTAAACGAGTTTATGATAATCTCCAAGGACAAATTGATACCTTTACAGACGAAAATACAGGAACTCCCCAAGACAGTACTAACACCTTAGCTACTGGATATGTATTCGGTGGTTGGAACTTTGGTCCTGAAGGAGTTTTGTATGATTATTATCAGGGTGTTTTTGCTGATGATGGCAACGCAGGAACAAATGCTGATTCCTATATCAAACAATATATTACACAAAAGTATGGATTTGGTGGTATTGCTGCACAAGTTAATGTTCCTACTTATCCTGATTGGGATCTGTCTCAATGGTGTATAGAAAATAGTGGAGGAGTTTTACAAGATCAAGGGCTTTGGCCTAATGATTATATAAATACCTATTTATCTACTCTGGCAAGAGGAAGCTCTATCGACCCCAGCATTGTTGCGGGAAGCTTTAAAGATGTAACATACGCTGACGGAACTACGACTGGAGGAGGAGTCCCTACTCGATTAAGTAATACGGGAAGCTTTGAAGGTTGGGAGCAGGGGGCTGCTTCGCATAATGTATCCCGAGTAAACTTTAGTTATATTTCTAAAAAAATTAAGTTTGTTAGACCGTCCTGGTTAGCAGACTACAAAGTTGATGTTAGTTTGATTAATAGTATAGCGGAAAATTATAGAGGTTCAACTTTCGATGATAATGCAGGATCCTATTTTGGAACTTGGGTTGAGAAAGGGTATGATGAGTTCACTATTTATGTTTCTTTTGTTGCTGATACAAATAACCACGATAAAATGGATAGAAAGGGACAAGCTTCCTTCCCTGCTCCAAGAAAACATAATGGTGTTTGGGTGTCTGATCGAGGTGGTGAGCGGTTTAGTGGTTTTGCTGTTATGGTAGGAGATATTTTATACTCTAACACAGCACCAGTTCAAGCAACATACCCTGGGGGGTATGTTGGAAACCCAAGAATAGGAAAGTGTACCTATCCTACGGTAATGTGGAATATTACAGGAGTTCCCAACGCAGACGTTCTTTATCTATATGGAAACTTAAACGGAACCAACCCCACGATTACATTAAAGAGTTAAGTTATGGCTGGAGACCAGACCACATTTGGTTGCGGGACATACCTCCCAGGGTTCGGTCCTGGCAACTTTCCTGATTTTGATGGAGGAGGAACCATTGATGGTGGGGACGGTGGTGAGCCTCCTGGGGGACCTGGAGACGATTGGGTAGATTTTGACCAGGATGATGATGGAGGAGGATCAGGACCTGGAGGCCCAAGTACTCCTCCAGTTGACATCACTTATTGGGTTTGTACAAACATAACTCCTTGGAAGAAAAAGTGTATATCTATAACGCAAGATTCAACCCTACCCCCGCCTCCGAACTCTTATAGGGATCAAGCAACCTGTAAGGCTAATTGCGAAGATGCCGCAGGAGGTTTCACTGGGCATGGTCCCCCTGGAGGTCCAGGACCAGGAGGTGTAGGTCCCTCATCACCTCCTGGAGGACCTTCTGCGCCTCCAGGAGGGGGTCAACTTATTTGTCAATGTAAAATTGTAGGGAAACCTAAAAAAAGTTATAACCAAGGAGAGGGTTGGAAAAGTGTTACTTTAAGGTGGAAACAAAAATGTAGTAAGGGGCAAGAAAAAGGTGATCAAGCAACTATTGATCAGGCTGTGAAAGAAGAACTTGCAATTATGGACCAGTGGGGTTTTGGATTGACATGGGAGTGTTATAAGGACTCTCAAAAAGGAACAGTAGGTGCTGATTGTAAAGAGTTTAAGAAAGAAGGTGAATCTTGTACTGGAGAGTGTGGGAAGATCAAAGTTAAATTAATATGTTATAGACAGGTGGAGGGTGGAGGTGAGAACGAGGGTTCTGGTCCGGGGTTGGATGATGATGATGGTGGGGGATCGGGTTGGACTGGCTGGGATAGAACTGGTGGTAAAGATTCCCCAGGAGGCCCAGGAACACCCCCCTCACCTCCCACCGTACCCCCAGGAGGGGGTCAACAAAAACCCCTTTGGTATTGTGCGGATACAGGAGGAGTAAAAGGATGCCGTTATGATTCTAACTGGGGTCCAAAAACAATTACTTATCTAACAAAACCTGCTTGCGTACTTCATTGTCATGATGATAACGGAGATAAGTTTTTTGATGGAGAAACTACGGGATCAAGAGATGATACTGGAGCAGGAGGAATTGATGATGGTGGTGGGGGTTTCTTTGAAGGAGGAACTACGGGATCAAGAGATGATACTGGTGCAGGAGGAATTGATGATGGTGGTGGGGGTTTCTTTGAAGGAGGAACTACGGGATCAAGAGATGATACTGGGGGAGGATTAGTTGATGGAGGAGAAGATGATTTTTTTGACGGAGGAACTACGGGATCAAGAGATGATACTGGAGCAGGAGGTATAGATGGGGGAGGAGATAGCTTCTTTGAAGGAGGAACTACGGGATCAAGAGATGATACTGGAGCAGGAGGTATAGATGGAGGAGGAGGTTGGACTGGGTGGGATGATGGTGGTGAGAAAAGTATTGGGGGAGGAGTAACTAGCCTTGGTGAGTCTACTGGAGGCTTTGCGGGTGATATAACTAAATCTCTTCTAAGTACTTCCGAACCAAGTAGAGAGTTTGATTTAAATAGTCCTGCAATAGCTTCAAGAATTCTTAGAGAAAAACCAGAAGGGATTGAAGATCCTGATGTTGCTTTTGTTATAACACCTTCTCGTCCTCGATTAGTTAAAAATAATTCAAGTATTACTGAACTATTTAATACTAACATTGATAGTAATATTGAGTACGTTTTATCAAAGCAGTTAAGTGTTGGTAACTGGGATAGTACCAGGGCCGCTGGAGTAACACCAAATACGGTATACAATAGCCTCAAGCCAGAAGTCCAGAACCTCTTGGGACAAATTAAAACTTATTCTGGGTCTTTGTTGACCAAAAATCAAATATTTTCAATGATTGGTAGTAGAATCCTAGATGGAACAATATCAAAAATTACTCTTGATTATTTAAATAATTTGGTTAAAGAGAGTAAAACAAGAAACCCAATTACGATTAAAAAGAGTGTTAGTGAGAAGGTAAATGAAGTGGCGGCCTTGGCTATTGTTGATCGGGATAAGTTTACATTAGATCCTGCTCAGGCAGATGGGGTTATGAAAAACATTCTTCCTAGTTGGAAGACTTTAGCTTCGGATATTGATAAGTATATTGAGATTACCCTTGGAGGAGAGGTCAAAAAATATTATATTAAGGACGATAATACCTTTATTAATAGAAGTACTTTAGGAATTTCTGATGGAGATTATTTTGATGTTACTAAGGGCTCTACTTCGGTTAGATTGTACGTTAAGTCTGAGATAGATCACGCATACTTGCTCCCAGAACAAACTAGACAGACAGTAATAGGTCTTTTAGGAGGAGAAACAGGTAGAACCTTAGAAGTAAGTTCTAGTATTTTATCTGGAATTGAATTTGATTACTCTTTATCTGCTCCCAGACAGCCTTTTTATATGTTGAGTTGTGTACTAAGTTCAATTAATACACAACCAAATCTTGGAGGTTCTTTCTTATTAAAAGATTCCACAGCCACATACGAATTAATGGATACTACAACTACTGAAGCTTTGAGGACAAGTAATGATTATATTAAATATAAAGCTAACCACAGAGTTTTCATTTTAGACGATGAAGACCTCATGTTAGATTATATTCAATCTACTTCTTCTCTGACTATGAAACAGACTGATATTTTGGCTGATTCTCCTAAGGAAAATAAGACTATCCCCCTTCTTACTAGACAAATCCCTTGGTATATTCTGGTCTACCCCACTAATAGAAGTGATTTAAACATATTTAATACAAAATCTACTATAAAAGAGGTAGAAACATCAGGGATTATAATGAGACAATTGAAATGTAATACTACCATTGTTCCTAATTTTAGTAAAGCTCAAACAAATAAGTTCGTTAGAACACAAACTCAGGGTTTGACAGGAAAAGATGTTTATGGGAAAACAAATCTTCAAGCTAGAATTACTCAGGTAGTCCCCTCGGATGTTGTTTTTACTACAGGGTATGAGCAAGATGACCAGTTTGTAGCAGCAGAGAATTATCTGCCTTCTAGAAAGAAAACGGGGTTCCGTTTATTGAAGGAAATTATTACTGAATTAAACACTAATTATTTATTAGGATTAAACGGGATTGGAAAATCTCTTACCGAGTTTGATGTTTTTAGTAGACTTACATTACAACAATTTAATACCCTTTCTCGCTTGGAGAATTTTAAGACAATTCGAGATTCTATTAGAAATGGCTTAATTGAAGAAGTAAAAGTAATTCCCCCAATCAACCGAGCCGATCAAAGAATTAGCTTCCTAAAAACTCAGCTTGTTCGTAGGAAGGTGGGGGCTCCTGCGGATACCTTTGTTTCTATCAAAGGAACTAGAGATAATGAAACCATTGTACCTCCTACAACTACTGAAGATTCCTCCTTCGGGCCGATAAGCAGGTAAGGAGTTTACATTTTTTAAAATAAAACTAAACAAATTAGTCTTATAGGCTAGATAAATGTAGAGATGAAAATCTTAACCTTAATATAGAGATATTAATTATGGATCATATGAAATTAAGTGACGAACTTCGTCAACAATTGATGGAATCTGCTGCTTGGGGCAAGGCTGGGATTTCGCCTCTCCTTAGCGAAGAGACTGTTGAAGAGGCTGCTGAAGAGGCTGTTGAAGCTGAAGAGGTGGTCGAAGAGGCTACTGCTCATGTCTGCCCCCTTTGTGTGTCTGAACTACCCGAAGCTATTGATGAAGAGCGTATCCTGGAGCATCTGAATGTTGTGGTTGGTCTTGTTGACCGTTTAAGCCAACTGAATGAGGGTGATGAGGATATCGACACTGTTATTGATGAGACTATTGCCGAGCTTCTTTTTCAAGACTCAGACGAGGAGTAGTCGCCATGGATAGCATTGGCGACTTCGCACAGAATCTAATTCTGAATCAGGTAGAAGGTATTAAGGAAGGTAAGGAATTACCTTCTAGTGCTAAAGGTAATGGCTTGGCCCCTGCTGGACGAGATATCTCCAAAGTTAAAGTTCCCGATTCATTCATGACGGAACTTTTAGGAGAAGCTTATCATCCTCAGGACACCCCTGCGGTAGAGGAAATTCCTGAACTTGTTTGGGAACAACCAGAAGAGGCTCAATCTCCACAAGCATTAACCGAAGAAACCGCTCAACAACTTGTTCCTTTGCTGGAAGAAGTTAAGAGTCTTCTTAAAGAGATGACTGCTGCTACTACAAGTAGTGGTAGCATTGGTGTTAATATGGCTGGTCCCCAAAAATGTGATGATTCTTGGGAAGCTATGGAGAAAAGGTATGGTTATAAATCCTCCAAAGCTTCTAAACTTCCTGGGGACTCTCGAAAGGAAGTACTCAAGAGAGCTATTAGAAGCAAACTTAGAAAACAAAAATGAAACTAACGGAAGCAATTTATTATCTGACTGAAGCTAGAGGTTCCACTGAGGGTAGGAAAGCCTACACCTCCAAAGCCGCTACTAAGGATGATAAGAAAAAGTCTTTCAAAGGCAGAGTAAAGACTTATGATAGTATAAAGGCTGCCTTATCCGATGGTTCTTACGGCCAGATTTTTTCAACTAAAGCTGCTGGTAGATTATATGTGATTTCTAAAGGAAAGTGGGGTAAGAAGAGTGGGCGAGGTAAGATTGCCAAAGGGTTTACTCCTGGTAGTTCAACTCCTTCCTCAAAGTGGGACAGTGTTAAGAAACACGCTTCTAGAACAATGCTCAGATATGGTAGTGGCTCCGATAAACTAGCCCAAAAATATGGAACAAGAACTATCAAAGCTAAACGAGGAATTGGTGGCAAGGATGGCAGACCAGACAAGGGAGACAAATAATATGCAATTACTACAAGACACATTTATCATTGAACAACTTCAGGTTATGAATGAAGGCAAAGCTGATGGACCTATGAAAATTCGTGGAGTCTTCGGTCGTTGTAATGAGAAGAATAATAACGGAAGAATTTACCCTACAGCGGTACTAGAGAGCCAACTTAAAAAAGTTCAGCCCCTTATCTCTGAGAGAAGGCTTTGTGGTGAACTTGATCACCCCCAGAACGATACGGTTAAGTTAGGCAACGCATCTCACCTTATTACTAAATTAGATATGAAAGGAGATGAGCTTGTTGGTGAAGCTGAAATCCTTAAAACCCCTGCGGGTCTTACTGCTAAAGCATTAGTGGAGGGTGGAGTAAAGATCGGTATCTCCTCTAGAGGAATGGGTACTCTTTCTGAGGATCACAATGGAGACAAGATTGTTAACGAGGATTTCCGTCTTGTAACTTTCGATCTCGTTGCTGACCCCTCAACTAGAGGAGCTTATCCTGGCCTTGCTGAGTCTACTGAATCCAAGTTCGTTCAAGAGTCTCAGTCTAAGCTTAAGAAAGAAAGCAATTTTGTTACCATGCTTGAGTCTAAGATGCGAGATGCTTATACTCCTTGGATTGAAGAAGCTAAGACTAAGAAAAAGAAAGCTAAGACTAAGAAAAAGAAAGCTAAGAAGAACCTACCTGGGAACCAAGAAGCGATTGACGCTGATGGTGATGGGAAGATTGAAGCTTCTGATTTCAAAAAGCTTCGTGGGGAAGCTTTCGAGTTGGTAAAAGCCGATGGTATTTGGCATAGATTTGCTGAAGCTCTTATTGGAGAAGCCTTTGCTGATGAATTAGATAAAGGAAGCGCAACTGCATTGGCTGCAAAAGATCCTGCTAAAGATACTGGTGGTATGATGGGTAACTTTAGAGCCCGTAGACACGCTAAAGGCATGGAAGTTGCTAAGGCTAAGGGTGCAGCCAAAGGTGCTGGGATTTTAGCTAAAGGTGATGTTAAGGCTGGTAGAATCCGACAAAAGGCTAAGGATGCCGCTGCTGCTGGGAAACCCGTTACAGGGGGAGAGAAGGTTGCTGCTGGTGCGAAAGCCGCTGCTGGAAAGGCTGCTGACCTTGCTAAAGGTGCTGCCGCACTTCCTGGTAAGGCTATTGATACAGCGGTTAAGGTCTCGGATGCTGCAACTAAGGCAAAGATAGTTAATCAGCGGGGAAATGTCCAAAGAGCTAATGCTAAGAAGAATATAGCTGACAGACGGGCGGCTAAGGGTCCAAAGAATGCTCCCAAGCCTACTGCTGGTAAGCCTACTGCTGGTAAGCCTACTGCTGAAGCTCCTGCTTCAGGCAAAAGACCGTCTGCCCCTGTAAGTAAATCAGGAACTGATATTAATCCCGAGCTTCAAAAAAGATTTAATAAGATTAAATCCAAGCAAGGATCCAGTAGACAAAGTTTAGCAACTACCCGAAAAAGAATGACGACTACAGGACAGCTTTCTCGTCCAGGAGAAGGTGGCGATATCTCGGCATCCAGGGCCTATAAGCAAATTGGTTTCATGCTCGCTGAGATGTTAGGACTTAAAGCTTAACAGCAACACCTACATTTTTTAAAAAAAAACATATTATCTTGTTTTAGATAATAAATATAATAACCTAGGAGATTTTTACTTATGAGTAATGTGAAGAATATCGCTGATATTTTACCAGAAGGACTTGATGAATCCACTGTCGAAGCTATCTTCGGAATGGTGGATTCTACTATTAATGAGCAAGTCTCGGAGAAAATCAGCTTACTTGAGGCTAAGGTAAGTGCTTACCTTAGAACGAAAGTAGATCAATTAAAAGAACAAGCTATTGCTGAACTTAGTGAAGAAAGTGAGGTGTTCCGTAACGCTAGACTTTTTGAATCAGTAAGAACTTTAATGGCCCTAGAGTTAAATAGTGGCGACGAAGATACTGCTCTTTCTGAAATGACTAGCCAACATGGCGAACTTCAGGAAGAGTTTGATGTTTTAACGGAGCAAGTGAATTCGCTTGTTCGTGAAAACGAAAAACTTCACAGCACTGTTAAAGTTCTAGATAGCAAGGTTTCCGTTACCGAAAGTACGGTACATGATCTTGAAGGCCAGAAGGAACAGCTTCTTGAGGAAGTTGAGAATCTGGAAGCTGCTTCTGAGGAGAAATTCGTCTCTTCCGAACGAGCGATTGTTGTCTCTAGTGCGGATAAAGAGATCAACGAAGAAAGAACTTCTTATTCTAATGAGTTCTTAAACGATGAGGTCATGAAGTTCATGCCCTTCTCCTCCCAATCTTAATAGGATTTTATAATTATGGATATGATGCATCAAACTGATGAAACGCTTGTCCAGAAGTGGGAGCCTGTCTTAGAAGGCATCGACAGTGATTACACTCGTCGTGTTACGGCTCAACTTCTCGAAAACCAAGCTAAATCAATTATTGACGAGAAAATTAGAAACATTGACGAAGCTATTTCCGCTGCTGCTACCACTACTGGTCAGCTTGGAACCTTCCAAAAGTTCGCTTTCCCTCTCGTTCGTCGGGTTTACCCGAAACTTATTGCCAACAGCCTTGTTGGTGTTCAGCCTATGCAGGGACCTGTTTCACAAGTCTTCTACCTGGGTAACTCTCGCGCCCGTAATGGTGGAGCCGTTGCTGGTGATAACCAAAACGTCTTCAGCAAGTTCAACCTGACCTACGCTGGCAATGTTGCACAGCGTATTGGTTCTGCTTCTGGTACTGCCTCTGAAAGAAATGTCTACGGCGGTGCAACTGGTGTTGCTCAAGGTACTTTCGTTGACAAAGACGGTGCCCAGATTGCGGTTTCGTCTGTTGGTCTTGATGGTGATATTGCTGGTGCTGGTTTCGATGTCTCCAATGTCTTTGCTACTCCTTCTGGTGGTGGAGAGATCTTTGGTGCTGGTGCCCCCTCTGGTACGATGGGTGGTCAGATCGCTGCTTGGCCTAACTCCAACTTCGTTGGAGGTTATAACCTTTCGGGTGGTGAGCGTCTGACTGGGACGGGCATCCCTGAGATGACCTTCCACATCGAGCAGGAAGCTGTTGTGGCTCAGACTCGTAAGATGAGAGCCCTTTGGACTCTTGAGGCTTCTCAAGACCTTAAGGCTTATCACAACCTCGACCTTGAGCGTGAACTGACGGACCTTCTTTCGAAGGAACTTCAGCTTGAGATCGACCGTGAACTTGTCGAAGACCTTCGCATGATCGCTTACGGTATGAGTGGTAAGAACCTCGGTGGTGTGAATCAAAACATCATGGATAGCAACTACATCAGTATGGGTACTGCTGGAACTGCCTTCCCTGGTCTTGATGGTAACTCGGCTGCAACGGGTACTTTCGTTCCCGCGCAATTCACCTACGATTTCAGTGGATCTCAAGGTACTGGAAGCAATACTGAGTTTGGCTCCGCTAAAACGGACTCCAATATCTTCGTGATTGATTTCAGTCAGGAAAGCCCGACTATGTATCCTCGTCATGTTGGCGAAATCTACTCAAACCTGCTTGCGATCATTAACCTCGCTTCGCAGGACATTTACCGCACCACGATGCGTGGTCCTGGTAATTGGCTGCTGACCTCTCCGCTTGTTTGCTCTCTTCTTGAGAGTGCTGCCAAGCTGGAAGGTGGTGTGATGCCTAGTGATGCTCCGACCAACATCGGTCGGAACAGCATTGAGTATAAGGGCAAGTTTATGGGTCGCTATGACCTGTATGTTGATCCTATGTTCCCGACTGATGAGATTCTTGTCGGTTACAAAGGCCAAAACGCTATGGATGCTGGTTATGTGTACTCTCCGTACATTCCTCTCCAGCAACTGCCTACCATCACGGATCCCGAGTCCTTCCAGCCCAGGAAGGGTATCTTGACCCGTTACGGCAAGGTGCAGATTGAGCCTATGAACAGATTCTACCGTGTGATCAGAATTATTGGTCCTACGAGTAACTACCTGTTCAGCCCGTTCTCTCGTAACACCAGTGTCCTAGGCACTACGACTGTGACTTGATCTGACTAGGTAATTAAATGTTTACGAGGGCCAGAGGTTTTTTGTCCTCTGGCCCTCTTTCATTCCTATATACTTTAGAACATTATGTATAAATATCGAAGCAGATGTAGGTGGAATATGCTTCTTCACATTGATGGTGAAGTAGTAGAGATTAGACCGTCAGAATTATTTGAATCAAAGACTTTAGTTACTTCTAGATATTTAGAATTAATTAATAAACCTATACTGAAAAAGAAGAAGGGGAGACCTGCAAAATCTTCTAAACCTAACATTTTTATAGAGGAAAATCATGGCAAGAGCAGCAGCGGCACCTAAAGTTGACCCAATATTGATGGGATATGGTGATACCTTTGGTAACTACGGAGGTAGAAACCTTGGGGATACTGATTTGTATTCTACTGCTATTGATTCCTTTAAATTAAATAAAGGTCTTTTGTCTGATGGAGTTGAGCTTGATCCTTTTGAGCAAACTATTCACGATTTTGTCCTTGCAAGATTAGGACATCCCGTAGTTAGGGTTGAACTTACTCCCTTTCAAATTAAGACTGCAATTGATGAGGCGATAACCAATCTAGATTATCATGCTCCTTTCTGGACAACTCAGTGTGCAACCTTTCAATGTTCAGCAGGGGTAAACGCTTATGTGTTACCCATGCATATAGCTTATAATCTAAGCTATGTTTGTTACAAGAAATCGTTACTAAGTCTCCAGAACATGGCTGGAACCTTGGAGTTTGATTTCTTTATCAAGTACTTCCAAGATAACTTCCTCTTTAGTAACTTCCAAGTTTCAGACTTCTATCTGATGCAACAGCACTTAGAAATGATCAGAAAGATTCTAAGCCAAGAAGGTTCTTGGGATGTTGTTAATGGAAATATCTTACAATTATATCCAACTCCTGTTAACAATAGCCAAACGGTTATTCTAGTTTATAGAGCTTTGGATTCTTACACCATGCACCCCTACTACAAGAACTGGATTCAACGCTATGCCTTAGCTGTATGTAAAGGAGTTCTAGGAGAAGTAAGAGGGAAATATAAATCACTTCCATCTCCAGGGGGAGGCGCAAGTTTAAACGGTGATGCCCTGATGCAACAAAGTGTGGCTGAAAAAGAAAAGCTTAAAGAAGAGCTTCTCTCAGAAATTGAAGAACCTCCTGCGTTCACAATGTTTTAATCATGCCTAAAGGAACAAAAGTACATCGCTGTGTCGATAAAGTAAAGAAGTCCAAAGATATAGGAGCAGCTATTGCTATTTGTCAGGACTCCACTAAGCAAAGTTATGCTACTGGTAAAAAACTTAAAGAAGCTATTGCAGCTAAAGTTATAAAGCCTGGAGCAGGAAAACAAGCTAAGAAGCTTGGAGATGAACACGATGATAAGTGGGAAGCTGAGGAGACTAAAAAAGGTTATTGGACTCCTGCTGCTGATGATACTACAGGGTATTCTTCAAAAACTTCTGATAATGCGTCAGATGATTTTCAACATGGTGGTTGGAAAAACGAAACCAAAGCAAAGAAAGGAAAAAAGATTATGAAAACTAAGAATGAAGAGACTGACGAAGCTGCTGCTGATAAAGCCGCAAAAGAAGAATCTAAGAAAAAACCCAAGAAGCCTGAGGCTCCTGACGCTGTAGAGAAGGCTATGGGAAAAGCGAAGCAGGGGCATCCTGGTGGGATCCAACACTTTAGAGATAAGATTATGAAAGCTGGTAAAGATGCAGTTAAGAAACATGATGAAAAACTTGCTGATGAAGAACTCAATAACGAAGATCGCAGCCCCGAATTTCAAAAGGATATTGATGATCGTAGAAAGAGGGGTGATGAAGAATCAGCTAAACGATTAGAAGCGGGGGAGAAAAAATCTGATGATGCTGTTGCAGCAGCAAGACAAAAGGCTGTCGATAAAAAGAGAGCAGAAATACACAAAAGATCTGGAGGCAAGCCTCCGCGCATGGGTGGACTTACGCATACGAAGCCTGTACCTCCCTATAAGCCAGGAGAAAAGCCAGGAAAAGTAAACTCTTCTTCTGAGTATAGAAGGATGGGCTTGTATTTAGCTGAAGCTATGGGCTTTAGAATTGATGAGCTTCTTCCTGCTGTTGCCGCTATGGCGGGTCGGGCAGTAGTGGGCAGCGTTGTAAAGAAGGTTGCTGGGAAGGCTTTAGCGTCTGATGAAGATAAGAAGAAAAAAGAATTAGCGGCTCAGAATAAGTCTGCTGAAGTTCAAGAGGAAGGCAAAGCTGCTGTGATAAAAAAAGCACTTACAAAAGTTGCTAAAAATCCAAAGGTAAGAGCGGCTGTTCTTCGTGCTGGATCTCAGGCAGCAACAAGTATGGCTGATAAAGAAGAAAAGAAAACACAAACGGAAGGCAAAATCATGAATAGTTATGTTAAAAAATTAATGGAGTGGGAAGCTGGTCCTACCGCAAAGAGGATAGCGGCAAAAGCAGGAGACCCAGAAGGTAGAGTTTCAGATACTGGTGGGAAAATCAAAGATCCTCTAGTTAAAAAAGAGGTGGCAACAACTCAGGCTAATGTAGATAAAAAACTCGGCGTAAAAACTAACCTAAGAACTAAAGATGCTATTCAAGGATCTATGAACCGAAGAAGAGCAGCCGTTAAGGCTGGTAAGTCTGTTGAAGGCTCTCCTCGCCTTGGTGGGGAAACTAGAAAAGATGCAGAAGCAGATGCTTACCATAGCAGGAAGAAAGTTCATGACGCTGGAGATCAGTAATTGGCAAAGAAGAACTACAAAGCGACGACGAGGCTACCTGAGCTTCCTGACCTTGATGAGGGAGAGAGTCTTCTTAACCTCTTCGATCAGGAGAATCCAGATATTAACCTCTTCAACTTGGTTGATGATGAGATGATTCGTCTTGCTGGTTCTAAGTTCTCTTTCTACAAGTATTATCAGTCTGCTGACTATGATCCTGTTTACATGGAGTCTCGTAACAAGCCTGTAGCCAAACAAGGAATTACAGTTCATGGTCACTACGATCCAATCTCCATGAGTGAGGAACTTACCCAGTTTGGTATTGAGTTAACCAATGATCAACTCTTTACTTTCAACAAGAGCTACATTGAAAGGAAGCTTGGTAGGTCTGTGATCCCTGGAGATGTTATTAAGCCTTTTTTCCAAGATCAAAGGTATGAAATTTTCGAAGTTGTTGAGGATAGCTTTGAATCGTATGGTGTGTACCACTTAGTATGCTCTGCTAAACTCCTCCGTGATGCTCCTGATGTTCAGGACACCCCTCTTACCCAGGTCAGCGATGAACTTGGGGGGTATGCAGGTATAGACGAATGATCATTAGTGACACTCAAGTTGCAAGTTGGAATTGGGGAATCACACCTAATAATGCTGCGTTTGTCGCTGGAGCTATGGCATTAAACACTGGAAATATGATTCCTTTCCCTGGAAAAATGGCAAATCTTTATTTATCTATAATAGACAGGGACGGGGTTTCTAGACTAAAGGAATTACAAGCTATTGGATTAAGTACTTTACTTACTTTAGATTCACATCCACCTTCTGCTGATAGCCATATGGATTTGAAGTTTTCGGTTTCAGGATTACCTTATGTTTCTTCTGAATATCTTGGATCCCCTACTATTCCTCACTATGTTATCCCTGTAACTTTAGAGGAGATTATAAACTATGATGGAGCTTCTGTATCTTGGGATGCGACAGCAGGGGAGCCAGTAGATCTTTATGAAGTTACTTATGGAGCATCTAAAAACACCGTATCAATGCCTGATACTGTTCTTACTACATGGGATGCCTCCACATTTACAAGTAGGAATGACAGATGGGATACTAGGGAAGGAGATGTGCGTAAAGTAATTTACAAAATGACCCAAGCTAAGAATAACATCTCTTTTGTTTACAGAGAATCTCTACGCTCTATGATCGCATCCTTTAACGATGTAGGATATATTGATTCAGAGGAGAAGTTTAATAGTATCATGTGTATCCATGCTAATGCTGAGAGAGCTATTGCCAAGTTGAAGCAAGAAAATAATATTATTCTTCCGATCATTTCTATAGGTCAAACAACTTCAGACAATGATACTGCTCGACAGAAAACTGAAAGTCTTTTAGTTAACGAGAGCTACTGGGATGCAGAAAAGAATAGAGCTTTCAGAGTTCTTAGTCTAGCCCCTAGGGCAGTGAATGTTAAGTATCAATTAAATATCTGGACTAAGTATATGTCCGACATGGATCAAATTCTTGAACAGATTAGATTAAAGTTTAATCCTGAAATGCAGGTTCCAACAGAGTTCTCCACACTAGCCAAAGCATACTTAGACTCTGAGGACGATGTGGGTCAGGTTGCAGTAGCAGACAAGGCTGATAGGGTTCTTAAGAAAACTCTGAACATAGTCTTAAGAACATACATCCCTAGTCCTAAGTTTCTTTACACTTCGACTGGTAAGATTGAAGAATTTAAAGTGGAGACTAGTTAATGGCTGATCCTATTTGTGTAGCCACTACTGCCGCAACCTGTGGACATTCCCAATCAGGAAGTAGCAGAGTGAAAATTGGAGGTAAGGGAATATCCCGAGTCCAAACAGACACTGCTGGTGGATTGATTATAGGCCCAGGATCTCAAAGTGTGTTTGTAGAAGGTGATAAGGTTTCTCTACCTGGAGATGCAATAACAACACATGGTAAATCACCCCATGCGGCTGCAACAACAATAGCAGGGCAGTCTAAGGTTGTCGCAGGTACTGGATTTTCGGTTGATACGGGAGATACAGCAGATGCTCCTAACCCAGACATCAGGATGCAAAGCTTTTCTGTTAATTTAACAGAGCTTTTTGCTTCTGGGCAAGGACATTATCCTCCTACAAATATGCAAGCAGCGATGAATTATTGTTATACAGGACAGCCTCCTGCGCCTCCTGCGCCCCCTCCTCCCCCTGCACCAACCTACTCTTATACCGTTGTGAATAGTGGGAATGATACTTCCCAACCATTTGTAGTAGGTTTTTGGCGATTCTTAAATGGAACTGACGCACCCGATCAAGCCATACTAACAATGGATTCTCTTGAATTTTATCCTGATGTTGAGCTAGTCGCACAACAATCTATAGGATCTTTAGATCCAGGAGAGACTTTCTCAGGCACTTTCCAGTATACAGATCTGTACTATACTAGTAATATACAATATGCGTTTGGTATTTATGCCGATATTTACAATACTGCAACAGAGAAAGATGAGAAGAATAGTGCCCCCACTCTTACAGTAGCAGTGAATACAGAATGTGGGTAAAAAGTTTTCATAAAAAGGGTCGGCCTGTAGTACATAATAAAGGAAGGAATTAGTTATGAAAGTTGTAAAAAATGATAGTCTTCAGTGCCTCACCGTCTACTTCAGTACAGAAAAAGGATGTAAGGAGAGGAGTATGAAGCCAGGGGAAAGCCTTGTAGTTCCCGAGAGCTACATCACAGAACAGATCAAAACCCTACATCGACGTAGGATCTTTAAGATTTCTAACGCTTAGGAGAAATTAAATGGTAAATTATGTAAGCCCTGGTGTATACACCATTGAGAAAGATATTTCAGAATACGCCCCGTCAATTAATACCTCTATTGTTGGTATCGTCGGGTTTGCTAGTAAGGGTCCCACGAACAAGGCTACCTTAATCACTAGCCAAAATAACCTTATTAGTACTTTTGGTTCTCCAAGTGAATCCATTAGTGGTCAAGCTCTTGAGGGCGCACTAGAAATTTTAGAGCAAACCAACAGCATGTACTTCGTAAGAGCCGCAGGTAGTTCGGCTGCTGATGCGTCTGCTATTATGGGTATTGGTGCTTGTCCTGCTGTTATAGTTTCTGGTGGTGCTGCTTATACTGCTGGGGAAGGTTTTGGAGTTGGAACACCTCTTACTTTAAGAATTCAAGTTTATGATAACGCAGGAACGGCTCAGTATCCTGACAACTCTAGTGCAGGTAAGGACTTTAGTATTCCTGCGAGTACTGCTACTAGCCAAGCTGAGGCAATTCGCAAAATTGTCGGTGGTGGCTTAGATGCTGATAAGGTTGGTTGTTTCTTTGATGGGGCTGTTGGTGCTGATGCTACTGGTTTAGGTCTTTCTGGTGCTATTGTCGGAAGCTTTGCTGGTTCTGGTGCTTCTATTGGTGTTTCTGCTTGTAGTGGTACTTCCTTCGCTCCAACAACTATTGGTGCTACTAATGGTGGCGTTTCTGCCTTAATGGCAACTACCCCTGCAAGTGGAACAACGGCTTATGGTGTTTCTGGTCTTTATGCTTCTGCTGTAAGGGTTTACGGTGGAAGTATTCTTACCACAGGAACGAATTCCGCTGCCTATAAAGTGGAGTCTTTACATCCTGGAGCGGGTTACAATGCTGGAACTAGGACGGATGGCAATACAAGTGGTAACAGCATTACTGCTGCGGATCTAGGGTCACAAAACTTTAATGTTAATGTTAATCAAGATGGTACTACAGCAGAAACTTTCAAGTGTAGTTTTGTTGGCTCAGGTGCTTTTGTTGAAAATGTTATTAACACTGGCGAGACTAATGTTACCTCTGATATTATTAAAGGTAATTTGGTTAAGGATGATGCTGATGCTACCGCAACCGAACTAACGAATTATTCCGATCTTTTAAGTACTTTGATGGGAACAACTAAATTCCAAGTAGATTATCAATGGGCAGAACCCGCAGGGGATGGAACAGAATCCCCCGTCTCGCAATCCAGAGTCTCTGATGCTGCCTCTAGATGGAACAAGCTTGTTCCTGCGACAGCTACCAGTATGGCTGGTGGAGATAACGGCACAGGATCTGACAGTGCTAACGCAACTGCCTTGATTGGAGATGCTTCTGTTGAGCCTAAGACTGGTATGCAATCTCTTGATGACCCGACTCTTAACATTGGAATTGCTTTGGTCCCAGGAGTTCAAAACCAATCGGTTCAGAATAACCTTATCACGTTAGCGGAAACTACTCAAAACTTCCTTGCTCTTGTCTCGCCTCCTGTTGCAGTGGGAACGGTTCAGGATGCTATTGATTGGAGTAACGGTAAATCTTCCTCTACTGGTGGGTCTAGAACTGCGGCAATTAATAGTTCTTATGCTGCTATCTACTGGCCTTGGGTGAAGGTGTTCAGCACCTTCGACGGCAAAGATCGCTGGTACGATCCTGCGGTCTTCGGAGCCCGTCAGATGGCTTTCACAGACGCTGTGGCTGATAGCTGGTTTGCTCCTGCGGGATATCGTAGAGGTCGTCTCACGAAGCCTACCGAGGTGGAAGTCAAACTGAACCAAGGTGACAGAGACAGCCTTTACAGTGGAGGCAATGTTGTTAACCCAATCGTTTCCTTCCCGCAACAAGGTATCACCATCTTTGGTCAAAGAACTACTCAAAGATCTGCAACTGCTTTGGATAGAATTAATATCCGCAGACTTATGATCTACATTCGCAAGGTTATCCTTGCAGCGACCCAGCGATTTGTTTTCGAGCCTAACGATGAGTTCACTTGGTCACAAATCGAAGGTGTTCTTAACCCCTTCCTCGATGATATCCGTAGAAGAAGAGGCATCACCGAGTTCCGTGTTGTTTGTGATGAAACTACTAACACTCCTGTTAGAATTGATCGCAATGAACTTTGGACTAAGGTTCTCATTAAGCCTACCAAGACTGCTGAGATCCTCATCTTCGAAATCAACCTAACGAACCAGTCGGCTCAGTTAGGTTCTCTCTAAGGAATTAAATAATGGCAACATCTTATTACAAGACTAAGTATGACCGTAAGTTCACCCCTGGTCAGGGTCTCCCCACCATTTCAACTGATCTTGATTCGGTAAGGGCATATCAATTTGAGATTCACTTCTTTGGGCTTCCTGAAGATGTGACGAACCAAGCTGATCTCACTCTGGCTGCCAAGAAAGTTGGTGGGTTGGAAATGAAGAACGAAGCGATTACTGTTGATCGTATCAACGATAAGGTTTTCTACCCTGGTAAGACCACTCCTGGTGAGCTTCAGGTGGACTTCGACAATCTCTATCTTCGTGAAACGGCTGCTGATCTGTACCGCTACTTCCGTCACACCTACGATCCTATCACTGGTGAGATGACTAAGAGCGCACAGCCTGGAGGCACTGCTGGACAGACTTTTAAAGCTGATAAAGTGGAGATCGTCATGCTTGATAACACGATGACTCCTCACTCTACTGTAGAGCTTTATGGGGTTTACCCAACCTCATGGTCTGCTTCAGAGTTTAACTATACTCAAAACCAATTCCACCAACTGACTGTGAACTTCAAGTATGATTTCATGAATGTTTATAACTACGCTAACCCATCTTAACTAGGGAGGTGATGTTTAGGTATCTATGGCTCAGTCTGTGGTTAAAAGCAGACTGAGCCTGTTTAACTTGGCTATAATATACTATGGATTACTTCTCAGACCTAATGGAGAGCTACGAAAAGCTTAAGAAGCGTACATTTAAACTTACTTATATCTTAGAAGCGGATACCCCAAAAGTCAAACCTGAAGATAAAGTTTCTGTGAGTCAAGATCAAGCAGTTGATGGTGTTGGTGCAGCAGTAGCATTCATGAAAGACAATTTGGCTGATATTCAAAAAGGAACTAATAAGGAAAAAAAAGAACTTACAACACCTACGGGAATTAAAATTAAGTTTTATGTTGGTCCTGGTAAAGGAGGGACAGCCGCAACAGGGCTACCAGTAAGACCACCAGAAGGAGAAGAAGAAGTTACGGCTCCAAGAAGTGCTGAGACTATAGGACAGCAAGTAATCAAAGCTAACTCAGGAGTTTCCTTTGGAGAAGTAGGAATAATTAATGGGAAGGATGTTACAATATCTCCTAAACTAGAAGCTAAACCTGATCAGTTTGAAAAATTTGTGGGTAAGTTTGTAGCGGGTGCTGAAACAGGAGAGGAGGATGGTGTTGCCAGAACAGTACAACAAGCTGCTGCTATTAAAGCCCAACAAGAAGCAGAAGCAGAACAAAAGCGATGGGAAGACCTAGGAAACAAAGCAGATGCGGTTTTCTTAGAAAGGATAAATGAGGAAACAGGAGAATCTTTATACAGTGTTGATCCGACCGATCCAAATAATATATCAGCGGGTGTAGAGGCTATACAAGAAACTTTTAAAGATTTAAAGAAATATTGTCTTAGTGTAACAATTAAACCTAAGCCAAAGTATTGTGAGTTTCCTGGAATGTTTGCAACAGGGCAGGGGAACGCAGCCTGGGGTTATAAATTAGCTAACGGACAAGCCATAGGTGTAGAAGGTGAGACTGAACAAATACCTCCTGGATTAATAGTTAAAGTGGCACAAAATCATAGAGATTTTATGAAATTTTTGACAGGTAAGGCAAAAGATGAGGATTGCGAAAATATTAATAAAAAAGTTGGTATGTATGATGATAAATTATTAATCTTTGGTGGTAATCAGGAAACAGGAGTGGTGATTAACACCATGAATGATTTACAAATTGACGCTTTAGCGGCTGTTAAAAAACGATGTGAAGAAGTAGAACTAAAGACATTGGCGGGACCAGTATCCCCAGGAGGTACAGGTCTTAATACAATTAGATCAACTGTTGATGAGAAATGTATGGTTGCTGCTGTAGCACTTTCTAAGGCTCAAAGTTTACCCGCTGGTAAGGCCCGTGATGATGCAGTTTCAGCTTCTCTAAGGGATATCGCTGTTTATATTGGAGGTAAAGGACAAAGACTTATAGAGTGGTCCAGAGCAAGATTGGACGAATCTGGAGACGCTGAGACAGCTAGAACTTTTGATTCCTGGTCTGGGGAACAAGTCCTTCTGGAACAAGCTGAATTGGCTTCTACAGATGGAGGTAGGCCATTAGTTAGGTATGCCATGATGACTATATTAAGACATATGCAGTTTGCTAAAGCTATGGACGCAGATTCCGCTGGAGATCTAAGTACAGAAGGGGGCTCTGGGGGGAGGAGCGACACTGTTTTGTACTACGAGGATAAGAATAAGGCGAAGGCTGAAGCTGCGTGTAAACTACTAGAGTTGGACCCAGAAAAAGCACTTAGGAGAAGTTCTGATGGAAAAATGTGGGAACTTGGGGTTGGGCAAAAAGACCAGAAGGACGAGATCGGTAAGGCTAAACTAGGAGAATATAATAATACAGCAAGAAGAAGGGCGGCTATTCGTGGGGACTTTCGTAAGGATGCTGTTGACAAGAAAGGTACTCCTATAGTTGATGACCAAGGCAACCCTGTCCAAGTAGCTGCTGAGGATAAAAAGTTCCAAGAGGGCTTCACCGAATGGGCAGACGAACTACAGTTTGGTGATATTACTACAGGACCTGGGAAGGATCGGTGGGAGGCATTCTTAGGGTTCGAAGAACAATTAGAAAGTGATATAGCTGCGATGGGAAAGTCGGTTAGGGATGGGAATACCTATACTTCTAATGGTAAAATAAAATCTACTCAACCAGAGCAAGTCTGTAGTGAGTTGCAAACAATTATACAGGGTAAGTTATCCTATGATCAAGCGAAAGAAACTGAACTAGGTCAAACTTTTTTAGGGGGAGATGCAGACTTTAAAAACGCAGCAACTAGAGAGGTGGCAGCGGAACTATTTGAAAGACAAGCTAGAATTAAAATGGTCCAAGAGGCTGTTGAAGATGATTCCGATCCCGTTAAACAACAAGCTGCAAAAGATTGGATAATTAGAAATGCAATCATGACTGGAGGAAATTATAGAGATATAGTTTCGGATATTACCTCCCATAAAAGTAATAGATCCCTCGTTTTCCGACACAATGAAGTATTCCGGCAGATGGCAGAGGCTAATGATGCTGATATAGCAGCACGGGCACTAGGAAAGACTCAGGACACGGTTACTTTTAATACTACAGGAGGAAAAGGATCTACGATTAAGATAAGCGTTGGTGGTGTTTCCTGTGATCTTGGGTTTGAAGGTACAGATACTACTAAAGGGAGAGAGACGCGCACAGTTTGTAGTGTTGGTCTAGAAAGTGCCGAACAGATGGGACAATATTTCCCCGGAATACCATCAGAGCGTGTTACTGCAAGTACCCTCCATCAATACATGGTGGGACAGATGAGATTACTTGAGACCTTGATTAATCAAACCAAAAGTAGTCAGGCTCTTTAAGAAGATCATCAAATAGATATATTCTGTATGTTTTTTCTTCTTTATGTATCTCTATGTAGTTATTAGATTTATATAAACTATTATAGGGGACTATAGCCAGGGTTTTTTGTCTATCTTGTTTAAATATTACCATTGGTGTCTTCTGGCATTTTTCCGAATCTTTTTCACATTGTTCTATAAATTTCCAGGTGTCTGAACTATAATTATATATACTATATAAGTTTTCTTTATTGTATCCTTTCTTGCATTCTATACAATACTTAAAGTTTAATGGTGTGATCAAGTCCCCATAAATTTTAAGGTGGTCAGGAAGAGAGTGTGTGGTGGCGAACGCACCAGACCCAGGAGTTCTTGAAAATTCTGTGGTGTTGAATCTATCATTAAGTGTCTTGGCTATGGACCTCTCAAAGGTAGAGCCTTTAGCCCTGCTGTTTACCCTCTTCTTTTTTTTCAACGCAGAAAAATCGTAATTGTCTTCCATAATTTATTACCTATACTATAATAGTTAAATGGATCCCGAGCAAACAAGTATTAAGCTAGATGTCAATAAATGGAGAATCCGTATAGATGAGCGGAGTAGAAATCGTATGAAATTACAAGTTAAACTTTCGAAAGATGAGGCAATAGCCTACAAGAACTTTGCAGATGTATGCAAACCTCAAGAAATTACGGACGAGGCTTTTATTAAGACAGTCTTCGTAACAGGTATTGAGACACTTAACCAACAGCTTTCTGATATGGTACAGAAGTACGCCTCAGAGAACAAAGAGGAACTCGCTGCGTCTGGCATTACTGTCATTGAGAATGAGGATGGTGAGGTTAGGTTAGCAGAATCAGCGGTCATGGAACATGATCTTTCTGGTCTCCCGTCCGATAGTCCTCAAAAATACGAAGAGTAATGTACAAATTACATTTCCTTAAAAAGGAAAACGATCTTAATAAGATCATTCGAACTTACAAGAGAGATAGGTCTCCTATCAATATTCTATTTATTTCTTTGTGGGACAAGCACTCTAATGTTTTGTTGTCCAAGCTCAGAGAAAAGTATAAAGATGTTGAGCAAGGACAGCCCCTTTACATCGTGGACAGCTTTCGTATGCCCCACAGCTTTGTTATATATAACACAACGAAGCTTCCTCAGCTTGTACGCCTAAACAAAAGAGGGATTCATTCAGAGGATTACCTTTCTATGGTGATGAAGAACCTTAGGATTAAATAAAATCATCCTTCTTTCTTTCAATATAGTTTTCTATTTTCTGATTGTATTTTTTGTTCCTAGTGTACAGCAGTTTTAGATTGTTAACTATGATGGTTGTAAAATAGTTAAAGGCTGTCCCTTTGCGTGGCTTAAAGTTCTTTACTGTCTTAAGAACCAAGGCAAAGCATTCTTGTTTCGCATCATCGGGGTCTACTTTGAATCTAAAAGACTCGATTATGTTGGTGATTAGCAGATCAAATAAAGAAACTAGATCATCCTCGTAAGTTTCTGGGTCTTGCTGGTATAATAGGATGATCTCTTCAAATCTCTTGTTGTCTATGTAATGATTATTCATACCCTATTATAGCCATGTTCGATCTCGATAAGTTGTACGCAGGACACAAAACTCATGGGGATAATCCTTTATGTGAGGGGTGTTCCATTCTGGAGAAAAGTAAACCATGCCATTCGGTTATGGATTATGAGGATTTTGGAGAAGCACCTGTCTTATTTCTGTCTGATTCCCTTAACTATAGGTTGGGAACCATTGCACCCTTCTCTAAGGCAGAGGTGTCTCTCATTGATGAGTGTTACAAAGAAAGTTATAGGTTAGCTGCGTCTGTCAAGTGTCCCTCTGTTAAAGAAGCAGACATGACCCCAGACAATATGAAGTTATGTCGCGTCCACCTAGAGGCCACCATAGATAAGGTAAAGCCTAAACTAGTGTTCCCTTGTGGGAACTTAGCCATGAAGATGCTGATCAAGAAGAGTGGCATCACAAGCAAGAGAGGAAAATCTTATGAATATATCACTACTGGAGGGCATCGCTGTATCGTTGTGCCTATTTTTCATCCTTACTCCTGTATTAAGGAGCCTCGCCACACAATCCTGTTCAAAACAGACATCCAAAATGCATATGAAAAATATGTACTTGGCAAAAGAGTTAAAGGGAACTTTACCTATAAAGTCCTCACGCAGATCGAAGAGGTCGAGGCATTAGCAAAGAAGCTATGGGACTCCTATGAAACGATAGCAGTTGACACAGAAACCACAGGTCTGAATTTTTTGAAGGATAGTATTATGACAATCTCTATTACTTCTAAAGAGCAGACTTGGGTGCTTCCTTTGGATCATAAAGATAGTCCTTTCCGAAAGGGAGAACCACACTATGCTAAGGTTTGGGTTCTTCTTCGCCGCATCTTAGAGAATCCTAAGAATAGGAAGGTCTTTCACAATGCTAAGTTCGATCTCAAGTTCTTGCTTAACTATGGAATCTATACTAAGAATGTCTGGGACACTAAGATCATGCACCACCTTCTGGATGAGAACATGCCCAAGAGTTTGATGGACTTAACTAAACTGTATTTCGCCAATGAGTTGGAGGATCTCTAATGTTAACAATTGATAACCCCAGTAAATTTGATTGGGCGAACATGGATCTATCTGATTGCTGTGAAGGCAATGCGATGGATACCTACTTTACCCTTAAGCTCTTCGACCTTATCATGGAAAGGTTAGATGGACAACCTGTTATGAAACTTATTGAGAATGTTGTTATGCCTTCTCTTGAAACTTTCGCAGAGATGGAGTATAATGGGTTGGATGTAGACTTGTCCACGCTAGATTCTGTAGGTAAGCAGTTGCGATCTACTAATATGGACGAGGAGGATTTTCTATACACTTGTAAGAGTGTTACGAAGACTGATAATTTATCCTCCAACAATGATTTAATTGAAATCCTTTACACCAGGGAAGGTGGTATGGAACTTTATCCTCCTGACAAAACAGCCAAAGGAAAACCTTCGGTCTCTGCACCTACTCTTAAACTACTTCTTGAACATATTGATACGGAGTTAGAAAGCCGTGGGTAAATGGCAGCATAGAGACGAAGGGAAAAAGGTAAGCAAGTCTGTTGTTGCGTCAAAGACCACAGAAGATTTGGTGGAAGCTAAGAAATTCCTGAAAGGGTTGCTAGATCTTCGTAAATCTGAGAAGCTAACCAAGACTTATATTGATGGAACAAAGAATGCTATTGCTTATAATGAGCGCAATAAAGTCTTTGTAGACTTCCGCTTTGATGGTACTGCAACTGGGAGGCTCTCATGCGCTGCGTACAACGCTCAGAAGGCAATGGGAGTGTCCTTCCACACACTACCCCGAGAAACTAAAAACAACATCAGGAGCCTTTTCAGAGCCCCTGACGACTGGGCGTTTATTGCTGCTGATTATGCAGCAATGGAGCTACGAGTCCTGTCTCATATTGCCAAGGAAGGGAATATGCAATTAGCTTTCAATCAAGGTGCTGATCTTCATACCTACACTGCAAAGCTTCTGTTCAATAAAGAAAAAATTAGTAAGACTGAGAGGCAAATTGCCAAGACTGTTTCCTTTCTTATTGTATACGGGGGAGGTGCATTCAATTTAAGTGAGACGATGGGCATTCCTATGCGGAGAGCCGAGAGGATTATTAAAGATTATGAGAATGTGTACCCAGGAATCTTTGAATACATGGACTTCGTTAACAACTTTATTAAAACTAATGGGTATGCTTACACTATCTTTGGTCGCAAACGTAACCTGCCTGATGTGGTGAGTAGGGATCGCTCGGTCATTAACAGAGCGTTGAGGCAGGGACTGAACTTTACTATCCAAAGTGCAGCCTCTGACATACTTCTTACCTCTCTTCTAGGAGCATCCAGAAGGTTTGAGGCTGCTGGACTGCAAGCTAAACCTGTAGCTACGGTACATGACTCGATTGAAATTGTATGTCCTCAAGAAGAGGTGAAGGATACACTGGAGATTCTATACGATGAAATGGTTAATTATCCGCTGATCAAGGAAATTTTTAATATTCATTTTGATGTACCTCTTGCTATTGATGCAGAGGTCGGTAAGTCCTTTGGAGATGGTAAAGAAGTAACTTTTGATAATGGGATTCCTATTCTATGAAACAATGTAATAAATGCTTACAAGACCTTGACAACTCAGCGTTCGGTAGACATAGCGGAGCTAATTTCCTAAGACCAGAGTGCAAGAAGTGTACCAATAGACTTAATAAAGAGCGAAGAGAATTAAAAAAGAAGTACGGAGTTGCTCCTGCCGATCATGTTTGTCCTATTTGTTTAAGAAATGAAGAAGAGGTGAAGGGTTTAGGGGGTGTTAGGATTGGTTCGTGGGTATTAGATCATGATCATAAAACCGCACAGTTCAGAGGTTGGTTATGTCATTCTTGTAACAGGGGTTTGGGTGGCTTTAATGATGATGTACAAAAATTAAAACGAGCTAGACATTATCTTAACCCTAGTAAGTGGTGGACCTTTTGGAAGTAAAACATATATTGCACAAGGGCTCAGTAGAGCCTATGAGCAACACCTGTAATGGTGATTTGCTTGTTGTAAATTCAGCGAGGTGTTCTTTTGATAAGACACATGAAATATTTGATCACAAAACAGATACAAAACTTATCAACTATCTGGCAGAGCATGGACATCTACTGCCTTTCCGTCATCCTGTATGTACTTTACGCATCGTCGCGCCTTTATTCGTACTGCGTCAGCTAGGTAAACATCAGGTAGGGTTCTCTTGGAGCGAGGTATCTCGTAGATATATTGATTCAGACCCAGAGTTTCATTACCCCACAACGGATGAGTGGAGGCCAAGGGCTGATAATGTAAAGCAGGGAAGCAGTAAAGATAGGTTGCCTACTGAGGATTCTATTATTGTAGATGAGAAAGTTGATGATTTGTATTGCCAAATAGCAGAAGTTTATGAGAGGTTACTTGAGCTTGGAGTGTGTCCTGAACAAGCTAGGATGGTCCTACCCCAGGCAATGTTTACTACTACAGTTACAACAGGAACCCTTCTTGGGTGGCATCACCTATATAAACTGAGGACTGAAGAGCATACTCAACAGGAGACACAAGAATTTGCGAAAGCGATTGGAACAATCATGGAATCACTGTTTCCTGTAAGTTGGAAAGCCTTATGTACTAATGGAGAAAATATTTAGATTTATAAAAGCACTATATTGCTGGTGTATTGGGGGCTGTAGGGTTTCTCTAACTGCTGAACAACGGATGAATATCTGTATGAAATGTGAACACAACTCTTCTAACCTCTGTTCTCTTTGTGGTTGTGTTTTAAAGTATAAAACTAAGATGGATACTGAAAAGTGTCCAATAAAAAAATGGTAAAGACATTAGTAATTGGGGATTTACATTTCGATAACAAACCAAGGGGGTTACTGGCTGCTCAGAAACAGTCTGTACTAGAAATTTGTAAAGAGAACCCTACTTGTGATAAGGTTATTTTTCTGGGGGACCTTATGATGCATAGAAACCCTAGACCAACAGTATTACTAGCATTAAAAGAGTTGTTTGATGAGGTTAGTAAGACTAAAAATATTTTTATTTTAAGAGGGAATCACGATAGTATAAATAAAGCTGACGATGGTACTACAGCGTTAAGTCTTTTTCAAAGTCCAAAGGTGAAAGTTATTACTCACACTTGGATAGATCACAAAAACAAATGGGTATTTATTCCACACTATGAAGATGAAACAAAAATTAAAAGAGAGCTTCTCAATGCTCCTAGGGGTTATACTGTGTTCGGGCACTTTGGTTATTATGGGGTGCTTAACTCTGCTGGGGATGCTGATTTTAGCCTGTCTCTATCCGATTTTAGAAACCCAACGATTCTTGGGCATATTCATAAAGAAGGTAAGAACGAAGCTGTATCCGTCATCGGAACTCCCTACTCCACCAACTTCGGAGAAGCAGGAAAAGACTGTTACTACGGGTTACTGGACGAAAGTGGGATGGACAAAGTACCCAACCAAAGAGGACCAAGACATTTAGTTGTAGACTATGACAAGGTAGAAGATAATCTTGATTGGATTAATGACGAGGGGAATAATACCTTCTTTACTTTACTACGAATTAACATCAATAGTATTGATGAAGACCAGGATAGGATTGCAGACCTGTGTGACAAGTTACAGGTAGGGTCTATAGAAGTTAAGTACAAGCCTTTGTTGGATGATAAGGAAGAATTTGAAACGGATGGTAGAGTATTTACAACTGCTCTTAATGATGAGTTAATTGATTACTATATTAACTCAAGCAAAACAAAAATTAATAAAGAAGATCTCCTCTCTGGATTAAAACTTATTCATGAAAATCAACAAGATAGAAATCAATAACTTTTACTCTATCAAAAATGTAAAGTTACGCTTTGATAAGTATAAAGGTATAGTATTAATTGAAGGTATCAATAAGGATACAAACGGTAGCAATGGCTCAGGCAAAAGTGTTCTAGTTGAAGCTGTTGTTTGGGGTTTGTTTGGTAAGACCATTCGTAAGTCTACTGAAGAGGCATTGATAAATAACAAGGAGAAGAAAAAGTGTTCGGTAAAGATTACGGTTAACGATGATATTGTAATTGAAAGGAGTAGAAAGCCCGTCTTCCTAAAGCTGCATAGGGGGGATAAGGAGCTTACTAGAGACAATGCCCAGAACACCCAGGCATTCATTGATGAGCTTCTTCAAACCAATTATAAAGTATTCTTAGCGTCCTCAGTTTTCGGACAGCAGAATAACATTGAGTTTATTAATGCTACGCCTGAGGATAAGAGAACGATCATTAAGAATTTCCTGAACTTGGATGATCTTTTTTCTTTGAGAGAGTCGGTTAAACAGCTAAAGTCTGTATACTCACAGACAGTTAGAAAACAGGATGCTATTATTCAGGAGCATGAGAAGAGTATAAAGTCTTATGATAAAAAGATTGCTTCTCTCTCTAAGCTTCGTAAAAATGTAGAAGGGAAATACGATGAGTCTATCTTGTCGCTATCTCTTTCTGAGGTTATACAGCTAGAGAATGATAATAGTTCTGCTGAGTGGAGTATAGCTTCTGCCAATAAGGATATTGGTGTATTAGAAGATAGAATTGCATACCTAAAGTTTAAGTTAGAAAACCCAGAGCAGCATCAATATTGTGATAAGTGCGGCCAGTCTGTTGATGCCCCCTTTCATCCTAAAAGAGTTGCATTAGAGATAGAAGAATGTAGGGGTCATATTATTGAACATGAAGAGGATAAAACTAAGTACAATGACAGAATAAAAGAAGTCCCTATTACTTCTATTGAATATCATAAAATTATTGAGTACAACCAGCTTAGGAAGGAGTCTGAAACCTTTGAGGATATTAAGACTGACACTCTTGGTAAGATCCAAGAAGCCCATGATGTTAAGCAAGAGTTCAACAGCAAGTACGAGATCATGCGCTTTTGGGAGAAAGCTTTTTCTGAATCAGGTATAGTTAAATATATTATTAAAAATGTATTAGAGTATTTTAATTCTAAAGTAAACTTCTACTTATCTCATCTCTCACAAGGCAAGTTTTTTATTGAGTTCGATGAGAGTTTAAAGGAGACGATCACGCATAATAAGAAACCTATTCATTACATGTCCCTGTCTGGAGGGGAGAAGAGGAAGATTAGTTTGTCTGTCATGCTGGGGTTGCAGGAACTTTTGAAGATTTCACACAACCAGAAATCTAACCTAATGTTTTTCGATGAAGTTGCTGAGAATCTTGACCAAGAGGGGTTGGAGGGACTCTATATACTCTTGTCAGAATTGAAGAAAGATAAGACTTTGTTCGTAATTACGCATAATAATTATCTTAAATCTTTAATGGACAACGCTAAGACTATCACTATGATAAAGTCTAAAGGAATCTCTAAAATAACAGGAAAATAATATGGCAAACGCAACCCTAAACGAACTTGGTCAGGAAATTTTTGAATCTCGATACGCATATCCTGGAGAAACTAAGTGGGCTGAACGGGCTAGGGTTATTGCTAAAACTGTGGCATCCGCAGAGAGAGATGAGGAGAAAGAAAAAATTGAAAAATACTTCTATGAAGCTATCGGTTCTGGAGACTTTATCCCTGGCGGGAGGATTATTTATGGTGCTGGTCGTAATAGGGGTCATCATAACTTGCTTAATTGCTATGTCATTAACCCAGAAGACAGCGTGGATTCTATCGGGAAGACCGTCCAAGATATGTATAGAATCTCCTGTGCGGGGGGAGGTGTCGGATTTAATGTTTCAAAGATTCGTCCGAAAGGAGACCACATAGGGAGCGTTCTTCACTCAGCCCCTGGTTCGGTCTCTGTGTTGAAGATGATCAATGAGGTGGGTGAACATGTACGAGCGGGAAAAAATAGGCGAACTGCTCTTATGGGCATTCTTAATGTTACTCATCCTGACCTTATGGAATTTCTCCATGTTAAACTGGATAAGGGGGAGCTTAACAATTTCAACATCTCTGTTGCTATTACCGACAGGTTTCTTGAGGCTGTAGAGTTGGAGGAGGACTGGTTCTTTACATTTAATAATAAAGAGTATCACTCCTACGATCTAGTTCGTAATGGTGAAGAGGTTGTTAGTGTTGTAGGTATGGATGAGGAGGATGTCCTTACGCGAGCTAATAATTTCTACAAAAAAGATTGGAAGGATACTTTTGAGGTCGTTTGTAAAAAGGATATAAAAGCTAGAGATTTGTGGAATATTATTTGGAAAAATTCTGTTGAGTCGGGCGATCCTGGTATATATAACATCGACTTAGCAAATAGGTACACGAATGTTTCATACTTTGAAAGGCTGGATTCAACGAACCCTTGTGGTGAGATTTCATTACCCTCTTATGGGAACTGTTGCCTCGGCAATGTTAATCTTTCTAATATGGTACTTGATGATGGGACTGATGTGGATTGGAAGCGTCTTGCAAGAACGGTGCGAACAGGTATTCGGTTCTTAGACAATGTACTTACTGTTAATAAGTTTCCTACGGACACATGCAGGAGGATTGGAGAAAGATCTCGTAGGATTGGGTTAGGCGTAACAGGTCTACATTATATGCTCATTAAACTGGGGATTAAGTACGGTAGTGAAAAGTGCCTTGAGTTCTTAGACCGACTGTTCACTACTATACGAGATGAATCGTACAAGCAATCTATTTATCTCGCAAGGGACAAGAGCCCATTCCCAGAGTTCGAATACAAACAATATTTAAATGAAGATTATGCAAAAACTCTCCCCGCTCGTATTAGAATGCTTATCAAACGATACGGGATCAGAAATGCTGTTATGCTTACTATCCCTCCTTGCGGTACTATCTCTATGCTCCACGGGGTTAGTTCAGGCATTGAGCCTATTTTCTCTGCTATGTATACCCGCCGTTATCGGCATAACAATATTTGGAAAGAGAAATTAGTTGTTGACCCCCTATTCCGAGAATACTTTGAAAAAGACAGATCACTTGAATGCTTCGTAGGAGCCTATGATGTGGCCCCCGAAGACCACATTCGGGTACAAGCGACGATCCAAAAATACATGGACTCCTGTATCTCGAAAACTATTAATCTCCCTGCCACTTCTACACCTGAGGAGTTCTCTCAAGCGGCTTTGGATTATGCTCCGTACCTGAAAGGGTTGACGGTGTATAGAGCAGGAGCAAAGGAAGGAGAGCCTCTTCAGGCGATCCC